>PVML01017034.1_pt1:0-127500 | contig 589122 bp, 544 predicted proteins | sample 1853371 | NCBI WGS metagenome assembly PVML01 (sample SAMN08533508, study PRJNA380276) | Human gut metagenome, whole genome shotgun sequencing project. | isolation source: participant 1, chromium library | host: Homo sapiens | collected 2017 | reverse complement strand
TGCGTTCATACTCTTCCATATCCGGTTCTTCTACCGTATGAAATCCTCTCTTGTTTTTTTCCGCCATACCAATCTCTCTTTCATCTTAAACCTCGTTCTTGCCCATTTCGGGCATCTCAAGTTTGTGCGTAAACACAAATCCTGTGTGTGAAAAATCTTTTTTTCACACTGATCTTTCGATATTATAGCATTATTCCCTGGATGTTTCATCTTATTTTTAGAAGCGGCTGCTTTGTTAATTCGGAAGCGTCAGATACTGGCCTGCATAGATTGCATCCGGATCATCAATCCCGTTTGCCTCGCATACTTTGTCCATCATGGCTGTTGTCTGATATATTTTCCGGCAGATCGCAGCCAGATTATCCCCCTGCCGCACCACATAGTACCCCTGTTTTAAATATGTCTGTGCCTCATCCGGCTGTGCCGCCGTCTCTTTTACGTTTTCCTTATTGCTGTTTGTTTCATCTGTGTCCGCTTCCGCCTTCTGTTCTCCCTCCCGATTCTGCATACTCTCTGTTTCCTGGGACTCCATCGTTTTCTGGGCATCTGCTGTTCCAGACGTTTCTGCAGTTTCTTCTGTATCTGTCATTCCTGACAATTCCGTTCCTGCCTGTATCCCTGCCGTTTCATCCGGTGCGGATGCCTCCGCCGCCTGCGTTCCATTTGTTTGAAGCTGTTCCGCCTCTGTCTGCGTACTGTGTTCATCCGCCTGTTTTGTCTCCGTCTGTTTTTCTATACTTCCTGCAATATTTTCCACCACGATCCCAGAATCTGCCGTTTTTTCTGTTTCCGGCATTTCTGTCACGATATGTACCTGATTCATCTGTGCCAGAGTATTTTCCATCTCATTCATCTTCTTATGGTTCTGATAAGCGGTAAAACCAAGAGTCAGTACCACCACAGCCAATACGAGGGAGGAATATGCAGGGATCTTTGCCTCTTCCGTTTTTTCCGCTTCTTCCAGTTGTTTCCGATAACGCCCCCGTCTTTTTCGTTCCGGATGTGGCTGCAGTCCGGGCTCGTCCGGCTGCATACTCTCTTCCATATAGAGTTCTTCTTCCAGGATATCGATATCATTCGTATCTTCCTTTTCTTTTATGTCGTAAACAGGCTCGTCCGGCTGCATGAATGTAACCTCGTCTGTCTCCGGCAAATTTACTTCTTCTGTTTTTTCTTCCCTGTGTTCCATCTTTTTTAATTTTACCGCGGCGTGCCTGTCATAATATATGTAAAATCCTTCTCTCCGGTACAGATGTCCGTTCCGGATGCTGAAAAATGTTTCCTCCTTTTCCAGGGTATCCATTAAGAACAATGTCTGATGAACGCCGCCAAAATGCGTCTGATGAAACTGTTCGATCTGTTTTGTCATATTCGGCAGACATCCTCTGTGATCTAATGCCCATCCGACAATGACCATGCTGTCATACTCATCTTTTAACCGTTTATATATATACGCCCATTCATGGTCGCTCCATCTTGGAATCTCTGCATCAAATTCCAAATGTTCCAGCTGTATTGCTGCCTCCACAAATGTGCACTGTCTTCCACTGTAATTTTCGAATCTTCCAAGCAAAACATATACAAGTTTTTCACAGCTGCTCTCATATGGATGCAGATACCTGTATACTTCATCCTCTATGTATATTCTCTCCCCAACATCCGGTCTCCCAATCTGTCTGATATCTTTTGGCAGCTTTTTTTCTTTCGTATCATCCCAATTTTCTTCCCGGATAATCTCAATCATTCCAATCCTCCCTGTTTAAATTTAAAAAGCTTTTTTTATTGTGAAATGGTATCACAGCATGTCCGATTTTTTTGTGGTTTTATGGACAGTTTTTCAAAAACTTTTCGACAGAAAAAGACTGCTGCATACGTTTCCGTAATGACAGCAGTCTCTCTTTTGGATTTCTTTTATTATTTTACAAATGCTTTTACTTTTTTGTAGATGCCCTCTGCATCAAGCTCATATTTATGAAGCAGCTCTAATGCCGGACCTGACTCACCGAATACGTCGTTGACACCGATCTTTAAGACTTTCGTCGGAGCCTCTTCGCAGAGCACGTCACATACCGCACTTCCAAGTCCACCGATCACAGAGTGTTCCTCAACCGTAACGACTTTTCCGGTCTTTAACGCGGATTTTACAACCAGTTCACGGTCGATCGGTTTGATGGTGTGGATATTGATGATCTCTGCATCAATACCGTCTTTTGCAAGCATTTTTTCTGCCTCTACCGTCTCATTCACACAGAGTCCGGTTGCAAAAATTGTCACATCTTTTCCTTCTTTTAAGACAATTCCTTTGCCGATCTCAAATTTGTAGGTTGCCTCATCATTGAATACAGGAACCGGTAAACGGCCAAAACGAAGATATACAGGTCCTGCATGATCATATGCAGCGTGTACGGCAGCTCTTGCCTCTACATCATCCGCCGGGTTGATGACTACCATGCCAGGGATTGTGCGCATCAGGGCGATATCCTCTAAACACTGATGGGTTGCACCATCCTCACCAACGGAGATACCTGCGTGAGTTGCACCGATCTTGACATTCAGATGTGGATATCCAATCGAGTTGCGCACCTGCTCAAAGTTTCTTCCTGCCGCAAACATGGCAAAAGAGCTGATAAACGGCACTTTTCCACAGGTTGCAAGTCCTGCTGCGATGCCGGTCATATTTGCCTCTGCGATACCGACATCCCAGTGGCGCTCCGGGAACGCTTTTTTGAAAATTCCGGTCTTTGTTGCGCCTGCAAGATCCGCATCTAATACGATCAGGTCTTCATGCTCTTTTCCCACTTCTACCAGAGCATTTCCATAGCTTTCTCTTGTTGCAATTTTTTTTATTTCTGACATAATGCTTCCCCCACTTTCTCAAGGTCTTTCATTGCGATCTCATACTCTGCATCATTTGGAGCTTTTCCATGCCAGTCTACGGCATTTTCCATAAAGGAGACACCTTTTCCTTTTAAGGTCTTTGCAATGATCGCAGTCGGCATTCCCTTTGTCTCACGCGCCTCTTTGAATGCAACACGAATCTCATCAAAGTCATTTCCATTGATATTGATCGTATGGAAATTAAATGCCTCAAATTTTTTGTCGATCGGGTAAGGAGAACATACTTCATCAACCGTTCCATCGATCTGAAGGTTATTATTGTCAACGATCACAACCAGATTGTCCAGTTTGCGGAATCCTGCCCACATGGCAGCTTCCCAGATCTGACCTTCCTGGATCTCACCGTCTCCGCAGAGTGCATAGACACGGTAATCTTTTTTGTCAAACTTTCCGGCTGCTGCCATTCCGGCTGCTGCGGAGAGTCCCTGTCCCAAAGAACCGGATGACATATCAATCCCCGGAATGTGTTTCATATCCGGATGTCCCTGCAGGTAAGAGCCTGTATGACGCAGTGTGACAAGATCCTCCTTCGGGAAAAATCCACGTTCTGCCAGAACTGCATAAAGTCCCGGCGCCGTGTGGCCTTTTGAAAGCACAAAACGGTCGCGGTCTGCCATCTTAGGATTCTTCGGATCAATGTTTAACTCCTCAAAATACAGATAAGTAAAGATATCTGCTGCGGAGAGTGATCCGCCCGGATGTCCGGCTTTTGCGCTGTGTACTGCAGTTACAATACTTTTGCGGACTTCGTTCGCTGTTTTTTCAAGTTCCAGATTTGTCATAGTCTAGTCATGTTCCTTTCTATTCCTTTTATTAAATCTCCGTTCTGCCTTCTAAGGCACGGAGCAGTGTTACCTCATCAATATACTCTAAATCTCCGCCGACCGGAACACCACTTGCGATCCTTGTCACTTTGATCCCGGTAGGTTTGATCAGTTTGCTGATATACATCGCCGTCGTTTCTCCCTCAAGGCTTGAGTTTGTCGCAATGATCACCTCGTCAACATCCTTTTGCAGGCGCTGCATCAGCTCTTTTAACTTGATATCTGCAGGTCCGATTCCAAGCATCGGAGAAATTGCCCCATGCAGGACATGATAAACCCCGTCGTATTTGCCGGTTTTTTCATATGCTGCAAGATCTCTGGTATCTTCCACAACCATAATCGTCTTGTGGTTACGTCCGGCATCCTTACAGATCGGACACAGTTCATCATCTGTCAGGGTAAAACATTCCTTACAGTAACGGACATTTTTCCTTGCATCCACGATCGCAGACGAAAGTTCTTCGACCTGTTCCACCGGCATATTCAAAATATGAAATGCCAGACGCTGTGCAGATTTTGCACCGATTCCCGGAAGAGACGATAATTCCTGTATTAATTTACTGATCTGACTGCTGTAATAATCCATGGTGTTTCCATTCTTTCATTTATAATGTTCCAATACGGCTATATGCCTTCTTTAATATTAAAGGATAACGGCGATTTTTACAAGAAGTGTTTTTTACGGCATATTTTTTGAAATTTTTGTACATGATAAACAGGTAACCACACAAAAACAATAGATTACACGTCCCGCAGGCAAATCTGCTGCCGGAAATAAAAGGAGGACCATATGGCATCTTATGTAGCACCTGGAATCAAAGACAAATTCGAGACACTTTCAACGGATCTGAAAAATCTGATCCTCGAGCGAAATGTAGAGCTTAATAACATGCAGGATCTGATCCGCGTGTTAGAGCAGATCGTAGAAGAAGGGGAAGCCGAGTAACCACGGCCTCCCCTTCTCTTTTATGCTTATCTTTTTTGATCTGCAAAATACAATTTCTGTGCCCGTAACAATTCCTTACTGAATGTTAGTTACCTCATATCCTGCATCTACAACGGCTGCTTTTAATGCATCCGCACTGACTGATTTCTCTGCGGTAACAACTGCATTTTTGTCCTCTAAGCTCACCACTACCTCAGACACACCCGGTACTCCTTTTAAAGCCTTCTCAACGGTTGCCTGGCAGTGTCCGCACATCATTCCTTCAATACTTAATGTTGTTTTCATTGTTTGTTCCTCGCTTTCTGATACATCACTTTTTGTTTTTATTTCAGAAGTGACCGCTCTGTTTTCACAGACCGCACTCTCCTGTTCCATGTTACCTGTCTCATTTCCGGATGAAGATTTTTTTCCAAGCTTTACCCATCTAAGGCGCAGTGCATTACTTACTACACAGACGCTGCTTAAGCTCATGGCAGCCGCACCAAACATCGGGTTTAATTTTAATCCCCAGATCGGATATAAAAGTCCTGCCGCAAGCGGAATGCCGATGCTGTTATAGAAAAATGCCCAGAACAGATTTTCCTTGATATTTCGGATAACCGCTTTGCTCAAACGGATCGCCCCGACCGCATCGATCAGGTCATTTTTCATCAGGACGATGTCCGCGCTCTCAATGGCTACATCCGTACCTGCCCCGATCGCGATTCCCACGTCTGCGGAAGCAAGCGCCGGCGCATCGTTGATACCGTCTCCGATCATTGCAACTTTATGTCCGCTGTTCTTTAAGGCGGATATCTTTTCTTCCTTCTGTGTCGGAAGCACTCCGGCAATGACTTCATCAATTCCTACCTGATCTTTGATCGCCTGTGCCGTCACTTCATTGTCACCGGTTAACATGATGACATGGATTCCGTATTCTTTGAACTGTCTGACCGCTTCACGGCTGGTCGGTTTTACGACATCCGCAACGGCGATCACGCCTATGATCTGTGTTTCATCTGCAAACAGAAGCGGTGTTTTGCCCTGTTTTGCAAATTGTTCCATCTCTTTTTTTATCTCACCGGACAGGGCAACGTGTGCCTCTTCCATCAGCTTTTCATTTCCTGCATAGTAAAGTCTGCCGGAGGATAAACGTCCTTTAATTCCTTTTCCAAACAGCGCTTCAAAGTCATTTACTTTTTCCGGAACGATGTTCTTTTTCCCGCAATCGGAGACAATCGCTTCCGCTAACGGATGCTCACTTCCCTTCTCAAGACTGCCCGCAATCTTAAGCAGATCGTTCTCTGAAATTCCTGCATAGGTTCTGATATCCGTCACAACCGGTTTTCCATAAGTAATGGTTCCGGTCTTGTCCATTACAACGGTATCCACAATATGTGCTGTCTCTAATGCCTCTCCTGATTTGATCAGGATACCGTTTTCCGCACCCTTTCCGGTTCCAACCATGATTGCCACCGGTGTTGCAAGTCCAAGTGCACACGGACAGGAGATCACAAGAACTGCAATTCCGCAGGACATTGCAAACTCAAAATCTGCCCCGCTTGCCAGCCATAAGATAAATGTTACGATCGCGATTCCAATAACTGTCGGGACAAAGATTCCCGCAATTTTATCGGCCAGACGTGCGATTGGAGCCTTACTCGAAGATGCTTCCTCCACAAGACTGATGATCTGTGCGATCGTCGTATCTTTGCCGACACGCGTTGCACGCGCACGGATCAGTCCGGCTTTATTGATGGATGCAGAGATTACTTTATCGCCTTCCTGTTTTAACACCGGGATGCTCTCTCCGGTGATTGCGGATTCATCAAAAGAGGATTTCCCTTCTAAGATCACACCGTCCACCGCAACCGACTCTCCCGGCTTGATCACGAAAATATCCCCCTGCACCACATCTGCCGCATCAATGACCTGTTCTTTGCCGTCGCGCACGACTGTCACTGTCTTTGGTGCTAAGTTCATCAGCTTTGTGATTGCCTCACTCGTCTTTCCTTTTGACTTCGTCTCAAGATATTTTCCGACCGTGATCAGCGTAAGAATTGTTCCGGCGGATTCAAAATAAATATCATGGCTGTACTGATGTACCAATTCCATGTCTCCGATACGGAATCCCCAGCCGATCCGGTAAATCGCGAAGATACCGTATACCGTCGCCGCAGCTGCTCCCATTGCGATCAGACTGTCCATGTTTGGACTCCTGCGCGCTAATGTTGTAAAGCCGTTGCGGAAATATTTCTGATTAACAAACAGGATCGGAAGTAAAAGCAGGAATTGCGTAAATGCGTAAATGACTGCATTTTCACTTCCATGGAAAAACTTCATGGTAAGCGGCGGCATCGGAACGCCAAGCGCGTTGTAGATCATATGTCCCATCGACACATACATGAGCGGTATCAGAAATATCACGGATATGATCAGTCTTGTCTTCATGTTTTTGATATTCTTCTGCTGGATGGAAACGGCATCCTCCGTCTCCCCCGCCTTTACTGCTGCTTTTCCGTCTTCTTTTACCGAGGCACCGTATCCGGCATGTTCCACCGCCTCAATAATCTTTCCGGTATCAAGCTTTGTCTCATCATACTCGACCTGCATGCTGTTTGTCAGCAGGTTGACACTGACTGTCTTTATGCCCTCCAGTTTGGAAACACTCTTTTCCACATGGGAGGAACATGCCGAACAGCTCATGCCTGTTACGTCAAACTTTTCCTTCATGTCAATCTCCATTTCTAAATACAAACCGTTATTTCATCAATTTTTTTAACAGTTCACAGAGTTCGTCGACAGCCTGCTCATTGCCTTCTTTGATGTCTTCGGAAACGCAGGTTTTAATATGGCGTGCTAACAGCTCCTTGTTAAATCCGTTTAATGCAGCCTGGATCGCAGATACCTGTGTGACGATATCCACGCAATATCTGTCATCTTCCACCATGGCACGCACTCCCCGCACCTGTCCCTCTATCCGGGAAAGTCTCGTAAGCAGTGCCTTTTTTTCTGCACTCTCACGCTGTTTATGCTTCACATTATCTCCGTTTGCGCTGCATTTTTCACATGCCATCTGTCTACCTCCGGTCTGTATAGTCTGTGCTGTCCCTGATTTTTTATCACTGTTTTACCATTTTATTGTATACCATATACCCCTATTGGGTATCTTGAATTTACACCACGATCTGCATTTTGTCAAGAGATTTTCTAAGTGTTAAGAATTTTTATCAACAAACTTTATTCTCCGCAATCCACACAGTGTGATCAGCATTGTCACAAATTCCGCCGCCGGGAAGGCCATCCATACCCCGTTTAATCCAAATATTGCGGACAGTATAAATGCAAAGAAAATGATCGCCACAAAACCTCGGGAAATCGACGCTGCAAATGCATATTTTGTAGATTCGACAGCACTTAATATGGCAGTCCCTACGATATTGATCCCGGCAAATAAAAATCCGATAAAATAGATCCGCAGTCCGGTTTCTGCGTAGTCAGCAAGCGTCCTGTTATGTTCGCCATTAAACACTGCAGTCACCACAGGTGCAAACAGGTAAATAAAAATAACCAGAAGTACAGAGACGCCTACTGCAGTCGTAACCGCCATTTTTAAATAAGTTTTCACATCTTTATGAATATCCCTGCCATATGCCTCGCTGACTAACGGCTGGGAGCCCTGTGCAATTCCGTTAAACAGGGCAACTGCAACAAGTGATGTGTTTGCAACCACGCCGTAAGCCGCCACTCCGGTATTTCCGGCAAGTCCAAGGATGATCATATTAAAGACGACCGTGATCACACCGGATGAAATCTCTCCCACAAAAGAGGACACACCAAACTGACAGCAGAAAAGTATTTTTCGCAAAGATGGCAGCATCGGCTTAAATTTTACCGTACATTTTTCCGAGCGGAAATGGATACAGCAGATCAGGATGCCGACCAACGGGGAAAGCGCCGTTGCAAGTGCAGCCCCTTCCATGGAAAGCCCCAGTGGAAACATCAGTACATAGTCAAATACAATATTGAACAGACTGCTGAATAATGTCGCAGCCATTGCGATCGATGGATTCCCATCGTTGCGCACAAAAGCATTGCAGATATAATTCCACATAAAAAACGGCGCAAAACCCATAAAAATACGCGTATAATTTTTCCCGACCGCAACGATCTCTGCATCCCCGCCAAGCAGGGCAATCAGTTTATCCGGGAAAAATATTCCTACAAACATAAAAAGCAGACCAACAATCAATGCCCATGACAGTGCATGGAAAAAGTATCCGTCTGCATTCGGATGTTCCTGATTCCGCTCGATCACCAGACGGATCGCTGAACCGACACCCATCATTGCCCCGATGGCAAAGATCATGTTGTAGACCGGCAGTACCAGATTGAGTGCGGTGATACCATCCGTCCCCACCGCAACAGAAATAAAGTAGGTATCTGCCAGAATATAGACAGACATACCTACCATGCCAAGCATGTTCTGCGAGACATACTTTACAAATTTTTTTAACATCATAATCCCCATTTTATCAACTTCAATCATAGATTGTGCACTTCTTGGACAATGCTATTGTCATGAATAATAGACCGAACACAAAATTTCAATATTTTCTATATTCGGTCTTATACCCGTTTTACTATTTAATTTTGATGATTAAGAACCCATTGCAATAAACCATTATAATCTACGCTTCCCGATGCAACATTAAGAATTGTTTCATATAATTCTTTTTGCGTATATTTAAGTTCTATCCCGTTCAACGCAAGAAATACAAGCATTGCATGTGTTCCAATTCTTTTATTACCATCTATCATACAATGATTCTTTATCAGTCCATATCCTAATCTTGCAGCTTTCGCCTGTATTGTCGGATATAATTCGTCCCCTCCAAAGGATTGAAAAGGCGTTTCCAAAGCCGAGTCCAATAAATTATAATCTCTGACTCCATCGCTTCCACCAGTCTGCTGAATTAATTGAGTATGAAGCATAAGGATCTGCTCTTTGCTCAATTTTTTCATTTAGCCAGCACCTCATATGCTTCCCTATTCTGTTCCATAAGCTGCTTCGAAATACTCAATACATCATCATCGGATGCTATCATATCTTTATCCGCTTTACTAAAGTCTATAACAAGGTATCTTGGTACATTGTTTTTCAAAATTACTGCTGAACCGCATTCATCTACCAGTCGTGCAACCTTAGAAAAATTCTGGTTTGCTTCGGAAATTGAAACCATTGTATTTGTATCTATAGTCATTTGAACACCTCCATAATCTTTTTACAATAGTATACACATTTTTTAGGATAAATTCAACCTAACACAAACAGGCAGGTCGTATCCGACCTGCCTGACTTATTATTCTGATTTCTCTGAACCTTACTTTTTATGTTCTTTTATATAAGCGCTTTTCCAAGACTTCTGCACGCTTCTAATGCTTCAGCGTCCGGTGCTTCATGTGCGATCACACCTTCACCATTTACAACAGTTGCTCCTGCTGCATTCATGCGTTCTTCCCAGTCGCGCATCCACTGTCCGTCACCCCATCCGTAAGAACCGAATAAAGCGATCTTTTTGCCTGCTGCAAAGCCTTCTACCTCTTCTACGAAAGGCTCCATCTCGCTCTCCTCTAATACTTCAGCTCCCATTGCCGGGCAGCCTAATGCAAATGAGGATGCAGCTTTTAACTCATCTACGGATACTGCAGATACCGGAACAACGTCTGCCTCTCCGCCTGCTGCCTTGATTCCCTCTCCAACTGCATTTGCCATTGCTTCCGTATTTCCCGTCTGGGACCAGTATGCCACGATAATCTTGCTCATATTTCCTCCATTCCTGTGCTTATTTTTGCACATTCATTTTATACAAACGGATTCCTGGTCTCGCACGACGCCTTTGCCGCATCAAGCCGGGTGTTTTCCGTTTTTATCTTATTTACTTTCATCTGAAAATCCAGTCATACATCAAATGATAGAATATGCTTTTGTAAACATTCTGTTATCATGAGTCCATCTAGGCAGACTCTAACATCTTGCCGTAAAGCAGAAGTTCATGGATTTCCATGCCGGACGATATCAGGCGGATCGCGTCTTCCTTTGCCTGATTGTAGCGGTCAAATGTTATTCTTGCCGCATCCACATCTCCATATACTTTCCAGTAACCGCAATATAGGTAATTGCGTCCCTCGTTTCGGATAAAACCTAACACATCTTCTACAGGATAACCCAAGAGCAGTCCAAGCTCATGTGGAAAAGACAGATGATCCTTCATATATTTTTGATAGCGGGCACACAGTTTTTCAAAAATGTCGATAAGGCGTAATGTCTGATACCCAAACAATCTCATCGTTTCCTTCACATCTTCTTCGTTCAGATAAGCGAGTAGTTGTTTTTCACGAAAAAGCAGGAATATTGTACGATGTTTTGTCTGGTAGAGTGTATGTACAGTAATTTCTGTATTACGGAACAAATCTTTCACATCTTCTTCGTTGCTCTTTGTCACCGTAAGAAGATTTGACAGTTTGATTCCCGTAAGAAGCGGGGCACATTGCAGTGCCAGTTGAGTCTTTAATTCTTTTTTATCCATCTTCTCCAGAATCTCTAACACTTCCCTGCTCATGGTCATCTCCCATAGAACAACAGATCTCTCGATCCATTGTTTTAACATATATAGTTAGTTTATCCTAACTCCTGTTTAAAAAAGAAAGAGTTGCTAGAACTCATTTCCTTTTCTGATAGTTAGATTACACTAACTTTGGTTATTTGTCAATAACTTTTTTTAATTTTTCATTTTTTTCAGGGGAAATCTGCAAAACCGCGAAAACACGCCTTTTTTCATTCCTCCAGCGCCGCATTCATGATCTCCATCTTCTCCTCCGCCTCATAGATCAGGCGGCTGCATTCTTTTAACTCATCCGAAAAATCCATCGTGACGTCCTGGTAAAGTGACTTGTACTTGATGTCGTGCTCCAGGCTCGCCCAGAGATCCATCGCAAGGGTGCGGATCTGCAGCTCGACGGGTACCATCTGTTTTTTGTTCATAAAATAGACCGGCACACGGATAATGATGTGCAGGCTGCGGTAACCGTTGCCTTTCGGCTGCTCGATATAATCTTTGATCTCCATGATATGTATGTCATCCTGCGCCATCAGGCGGTCACGGATCAGATATACATCCTTGATATAGGAACAGACTACGCGCACTCCGGCGATATCGTAAATATTGTTGCACGCTGCGCTGAGTGTCAGATCAAGATTCTTTTTCTGAAGCTTTCCCAGAATGCTTTTCGCCGATTTCAGCCGCGTGTCGATGTGATGGATCGGGCAGCGCAGTTTGCGGTATTTGAACTCGTCCTCTATGATCTCAAGCCGCGCGGTCGTCGCGCACATCGCCGCATTGTACATGCGCAGGATCGGATCAATCGTCTGGGAAAACTGCTCCTTCATATCCGCGATATGCTCCATGTCATCATCGACCATGCCGCGCACCAACATCAGACTGTTTTCCTGCGCTGCATCCGCTGTTTCTTCTGCATCTTCCACCTCCACAGAAGCCTCATACTGCTCCTGCTGTTTCTCATCCTGTACAAGTGTCTGTCTCTGTATCATAACAAAAAACCCCGTTTCTAAATTGTTTTCTTCTTCATTGTCACGCCGTCTTTTCGCATAGCATCTGTTGAGCGTAACTGTCTCTCACTATAAATATTAGTATAACAGATACCGCCAGAAACGGCATAAAGTCTGTATGAAATATTTATAAACAATTTAAAAACAGGGTTCTATTTTCTATAATTCGATGCCGCAGCCTTTCATCAGCTCTCTTGCAGAATCTAAGGAATCTACGCCGTGAAGGTTTTTGATCGGCGCAAATTCTCTCTCACGCACTACCTCATATGGGATACAGTCATCCATCATGTGCACCATATCAAGCACCAGTGTCTCGAATTTGTATCCATTTGGCTGCTCCGGTTTCACAAATGTGCCGTCCACATCCATGTATGGGATCTTTTTCTCTACCACATGGATCGGCATTCTTGCGTCTGCGATCTGCTCTAATTTCTTTTCTGAGAACAGATAGTTTAAGATTACGCCAAAACCGTATTTTAAATCACCGTTTTCTTTGCGCGCCGTTGCCATCTCCTCTGTCATCTCGTAGTATTCTGCGATCGAAGGTTTGCCATCTTCCGTACAGAGTACACCGACACGTTCGTCCGGTGCAGCTTTTCGTACTACTTTTGCACCACTCTCGCATCCGTAAGCGATGGTTGCGCCGACAAACATCGGGTCTGCGATGCGCTGTAAGCAGTTATCTACGGCAAATACGTTGATCCATTCAATACCTCTTTCTTTGATATCAGAAAGAAGTCCTGCATTTACCATAGATGAAAACCAGCCGCCGTTGCCGTTTGGAGACATTGCCACCTCAGTCTGGGATTCCATATAGATCCGTCCCTCATAATCGCATGCCGGCACCATTTCCTGTACGAAAAATTTCACATAATCTTTCGGATAACCAAAGTAATCATGTTCCTCAAAAAAAGCTGTCGTATCTGCGTTGTTGATATTGCTTGTCATAATATAAAGCGGTACATATACTCCTGCCTCATCTGTCACGTCCATCAGATTGCGAAGCAGCTGCTCAAATAAATATAACTCTTTGGCCACTCCGATATTTAATGTTCCCTTTGGCCGGTCAAGTCCAAGGCGGGTTCCCTGTCCGCCCGCTAAAAGCACCGCACCGACTTTTCCCTCACGGATCGCCTTTAAACCGAGTTCTTTGAATTCAGCCCCTCTTGCCTCGATTTCGCTAACTTCCACTGCATCTAACGGAGCAAATACACCGCGCTCATTGACAGTTTCTTTTCTTTCAATGTGTTCTAACACTGAAAAATCAATCTCCTCTAATCGCTTTGTCAGTTTCTCATTCTGCTCTGTGGTATTTTTCTCCATCATCGCCTTGATGTATTTCTGATTATCATCTTCCCAAATTTTCATTCGCTTCTCCATTTCTTATCTTATAAAATAGCTGCATCACGGTTTTGTACTCATACCATCTTCAGATATGCATAACTTTTCACATACGCAACCCACTCTCTATATTATATAATAGACTTCTCATTCCCGCAACCAAACCTTAGTTGAAACCACGGAAACCCTTTCCGATAATCTCACTGCTGTTTGTGATTGCAATAAACGCAGATGGCTGGTTCATACGGATATAATTACGAAGTTCTACCGCCTGACTCCGCTTCATGACCGTTAAGATCACCGTCTTCTGATTGTGCTGGTAAGCACCTTCTGCCTGATAAACCGTAGCACTGCGGTTTAATTCTTTTGTGATAAATTCACAGATTGGCTCCGGATCGTTGCATATAATCGTAAAATACTTGCACAGGTTGATACTCTCGATCACATTATCGACTACCAGAGATTTTGCCAGAAGACCGCACATGGAACAAAGACCTGTCTGCGCATCAAATACAAGACAGGATGCAACGACGATTCCAAGATCCACTAAAAATAATGCTGCTCCAATGTTCAGCTTCGTATATTTCTTTAAGATCATTGCCACGATATCCGTTCCGCCGCCGGACGCTCCGATATTAAACAGAATTGCCGCGGAAAATGCCGGCAGTACGATCGCATAGATAAGCTCTAATACCGGCTGTCCGGTCAGAGGCGCATCCATCGGAAACACCCGCTCCGCAAAGCTTAACCCAACCGATGTCAGTACACTGACGTAAACAGTTTTGACTCCAAATCCTCTTCCAAGGAATATAAATCCAAGTACCAGCAACAGCATATTGATGATAAAGGTAAGATTTCCCGGAGATGTCGGAAGTACGGCACCCAGCACGACTGCCAGACCGGTTACTCCGCCAAACGAAAAATTATTTGGAAATTTAAATACATACACTCCCACAACAAGAATCAGTGTTGCAACAGTCAGCACCACATACTCTTCCACGGTACGTTTGATCTTTCCAAGATTCTTCTGCATTTCTTTTGTCCTCACTCTTTGTATATTTCGCAGAAGAAGTATACTACATCTCTTACTGATAATAAAGTACCTTTGTGCAAATCGGAACTGCATTTTTTTCGGACATCAGAGATCAGATATCTGCATCTCCTTTTGCATGCTCTTTCCGCTTTTTGCATATATCGGAAATTACCTGAATGAGTTTTTCTGCATCCAATGGTTTGGAAATGTGCGCATCCATGCCGGCTGCCAGACTCCGCTCCTCATCATCTGCAAATGCATTTGCTGTCATCGCGATGATCGGAACGGTTTTTGCATCTTCTCTCTCCAGTTTCCGGATGCACTGCGCTGCCTCCAGACCGCCCATAACAGGCATCATCAGATCCATCAGAATCACATCATATCCACCCGGTTCTGATGCTGCAAACAGATCAACAGCTTCTTTGCCATTCCATGCCTCCTGTACCTGTGCCCCCTCATTTTCCAGCACAAACCGGGCGATTTCCATATTTATCTCATAATCTTCCACCAACAGTATTTTATCATTTTCAATTCCCTGTACTGCACCGGCACTTTGTGTCTGTTCCGTCTGCATTTCGATGCTGTCATCCGGCAGAAACGGGATCACAAGTGTAAACCGGGTGCCTTTTCCAGGCTCACTCACGAAGTGGATCGTTCCTTCCATCTGTTCTACCAGTTTCTTTACGATTGCAAGTCCAAGTCCGGTTCCGGTATAGGAAGTGCGTGCTGAACTGTTTTCCTGCACAAACGGTTCAAATGCATGTTCCTGAAATTCCGGGCTCATCCCGATCCCATTATCGGTACACACAAACTCAAACACGGCTTTTTCATTTTTCGGCGGCAGCTCCCGGCACTCCAAAATCACTTTTCCATTTGGTTTATTGTATTTTACCGCATTTGAAGTAATATTTTGTAAGATCTGCCGGACATGAAGAGAGCTTCCAAGCAAATTTTCATGGTTGATCTCTCCTTTTTTTACCGTCAGTGTGATTCCCTGTTCAGTTGCCGCCATCCCGACTACTGTCTCCACTTCTTTTAATATTTCAGAAATGGAAAATGGCTTTTCCTCCAGCTTAATCTGCCCGGATTCCAGTTTATTCATATCCAGAACATCATTGACCAGCTCCATCAGAAAGGTGGATGAAAGCAGAATCTTATCCAGGCACTCCTCCTGTTTTTTCGGATTTCCGATATAATAACGGCATATATCCACCATACCACGGATTCCATTGATCGGTGTGCGGATATCGTGGCTCATCCGCCGTAAGAAATCCGTTTTCGCAATGTTTGCCTGCTCTGCCTGTTCCACCGATTTTTCCAGTTTTTTCTGATAGTCCATCTCACGCATTTTTTCGTCGGTAATATTTCTGCTCAGAAAAAGCGCCGCCTCAACATTGCCATGTGCGTCATGATGCTGCGGCACCAGCATGATGCTGAACCATTCTCCCTTTCCGATTTCGGTCTGGCAATTGATATAATCTTTTCCCTGCAGCCGCTCTGCAAGTGTATCAGGGTTTACAAAGTCCCAAAATTTCTGCCGTTCTGACTGCGCAACTGTATTTTTACAGAAAAATTTCATCATGTTAGCAGTGTTTGTCTCATTGCCGGTCATTTTTCGAATCTGGTCAGATGCTTTGATCATTTCCCATGTATTCTTTTTGAGATCTAACAGCATACAGATAGAAAATACACTGCTGACAGATTGGATGATATGATACTGTTTTTCCATCTGGCGCATATTCGATTCCGCCACATACCCCCGTACCAGCATAAATGTCATCCAGCACAATATGTATACACCCATGGTACCGATCACAACCTTTGTACGCAGTGCATATATCGCAGTTTTGGGGAAAAATGCATAAAGTGTATAATCTTTCATCTGCTTGATCTCCCCATACCAGCTTCCTCCCGTACTTTCCAGATGGATCATCCTGTGCTCATCCCCTGTATATATGTCCGGTGTAAAAATATCATGATACTCCCCCGGCTTCACAGAAAGCAGTTTCTCCGAATTGGAACTAAGCACTTGTTTGTCGTCTGTCACCGCAACGATACCATTCATATCAAATGTAAATCCGGTAAACAGCGAGTGGATGGAAATATCACCGTTGTCTTCCATGCTTTTTTCTTTTTCAATATAAGCGGCGATGAGCCCTTTTCCGTCTGTCCTGGATACCACCGCAAAATCATAGTTTTCCCCCTCTTTATCAAGCCGTGTGATATATGTTTTCCGCGGCTGCTCCAACATATTTTTTACTGCCGGTTCACTCATCTGTTCCTGCCAGAATGTATCCATCTTTCCAACATCTTCTGCCTGATACACACAATTCAGATTTTCGTCTATAAGCAGAACACCATCTAATCTCTGATCTTTCATATAGCGTTCGACCAGCTCTTCCTGATCTGCATCTTTCTCTTCCAACCGCTGATCCAGCTCCAATGTCTTATCTGCCAGACGATAAAGACTCTTTACTTTATCATTATTTTTGTAGTCATCATATTTTTTGACACGGTCCTGCATAAAATCGAGTGTTTCATCTGCAATTTTCTCAATTTTCATCCGGTCATACCCGGTAAATACCACAAAACATACTATCCCTAAAAGCACTCCCATCAAAAATGGCAGCCATATATATCTGCGGGCGATGATCTTTGTTATCTTTTCATTATTCAGCATTTGTGACCCCCAGTGCTTTTTCGGCATCCAATCCGTATTTTTCTACCATGTCCCGGAGTGTTCCATCATCCTGCATCTCTTTTAAAATCTGTGTCATTTTTTTTGCCAGATCCTGATGAGTGTCATTTTTGAAAGCAACTCCCAGTTCTGAAATATACAGACTTTCATCCAGTATGGCATACATATCCGGTGCATTCCCAACAAATCTCTCAAGCGCACTTTCATGTCCTGTGATCGCATCCACATACCCTTTCCTAAGGCTTGCATAGATCTCGTCCATGCCGGACAGACTATACACCATATCCACCTCCGGGACTCTCGGATCACTTCTCTCTAACAGAACCTCCTCCGGTTTTGTTGTCGCCTGTACTGCAACCCTTTTCCCTGCAAGATCGGATATGTTTCTGATTTTGCTGTCCGTCCGCACTGCAATCACCTGTCTGCTGTAAAGGTATGGGCCAGCCCACTGATACTCATCCTCCCTGCCATTCATGGTAAAGCTTCCCCACAGACAGTCCACCTTCCCATTGTCCAGATATTCATCCTTTTTATCCCATACGATATATTGAAATACCGGTGTGTATCCTAACTGTTCACACACCGCCTCCGCCAGTTCCACATCAATACCTACCGGCTTTCCATCGTCATCCAGATAATTATATGGCTCATAATTATCACTTCCGATGATAAGTTCTGGCAGCTCTTCTCCCACCTCCTCAGGATCCGTTTTCATAATGCATGCTGCCCCCAGTGCCATAAAACATATCCCTATTGCCGCAATGTACTTTTTCAAATTAATCTCCATTCTTGCGCTGTCTTTTGCGCATCTCAAGTTTGTGCGTAAGCACAAATCTTGCGTGTGAAAAATCTTATTTTTCACACTATCATTCCTTTTTCGTTTATATTTGCGTGATTCACCATTTTTATTTTAATGTTTTGTAAAATACACGTCAATTACAAATGTATATTTTTAGTGTTTTAACGACGCTCTTCAACTTTTTTTGACAAAAAACGGATAATGCATTTTTTGCACTATCCGTTTTTTTACAGTTATTGTTTCCATCCAGGCTGGTCTGCTCAGTTACAGCGGTGACTATCTGAACCGGATTACTAAAAAATACACCGGCATGACCTTATTCGAATATAGAACCACTTTCTCAATTAGAAAGGCAGAGTTTATCTTATGTAGAATCCATACTCTCTCTCTTCGATCGGTATCTGATTTGCCGTGATACGGTCAATATTTACATAGGTGCCCTGGTTTACCATCGCAAGCACTTTGTCGATCTGCCCGTCCGTCCCCTGCATCTCCAACAATACGGATCCGTCCGGCTCATTTCTTACCCAGCCAGTCACACCCAGCATGTTTGCGGCGTGTTCCGCCCGGTAACGGAAACCGACGCCCTGAACTGCACCATAGACAAATACCTTTTTTCTGATTATTTTTTCGTTGTCCATCATGTTGACATCCTTTTTAACCGATCAGTTCATACTGCATCAATTCATATTTTAACTTGCTGCCCTCCAGGATCTCCGCCGGAAGCAGAGCGCGTGCCACAAGTTTCAGATCATCCGACTCGATGTCGGTTCTGCGCAGGTTCGCATAATCCCCGTCGATCGAAACCACTTCATAAAACCATGTCTCCATTACTTTAAGTCCTCCTCTGTATAATAAGTGCCTGACATCTCTGCATTGATCTCAGCAATTTCTCTTTTTCCGTTGATATAATCTGCGTAGATATCCCACAGATCCATATCACCACTGTCACCAAGCCCGTCCTCATCCGGGATCCACTGCCTGATCAGCGCAATGCGCTGTTCTTTGGTCATATTTGCAATGCTGTAATCTTCCATTTCATCTCCATTTCTGCGTGTAATAATTTTATTTTTCACACTGCACAATTTTTTCTTTTTTATACATTTTCCGTATATCTGCAATCTGGGAAACCGGTGCATCCCCAGAACCCGCCAAATCTTCCGTTTCTCTTTTTTAAGGCAAGTCCGCATCGCGGACAGATTTTCTCCTCTGTCTGTTTTGCAGATGTTCCGCCTGATTCTTTCGCCATCAACTCAAACACCTGCTGGTTCATACGGCAGTCCGCCAGTGCGCGGTGCGCCCCTTTGGTAGAGATACCATAGTGTTCCGCCAGATCAGAGAGTCGTCTGTGTTTCCATTCGGGAAAACACAGTTTTGCGATCGCAAGTGTATCTATATAGTCGTTTGTCAGTGTCTGCCCAAAATATTTTTCGCAGTCCCTGTACAAAAACTTCATATCAAAACCTGCGATATTATGCCCTGCCAACACATCATCCCCGGCAAATGCAAGAAATTCCGGTAAGACTTTTTCAAAGGAGCGTGCATTTTCCACCATTTTATCTGATATATTATTCACGCTGCTTGCCGCATAAGGAATTGGTCTGCCCGGATTTACAAGCTCACTGAACTCGTCCACGATCTTTCCGTTTCTTACTTTTACCGCTGAGATTTCTATCACTTCATCATACAGACTTGATATCCCCGTGGTTTCAAGATCATAAAGCACATAATCCGGTACGTACTCTCTCCGCTGTTTTCCTTTTCTCTTTCCTAACATGAAAGTCCTCCATTCCGGTGACACGCTTTACGGCTGTCCCATCTTTTAAAATTCATATCTGACCACTGCGCAATTTGCCACACCAAATGCGGCGTATTCCTCGTTGGTCATCTCATAAAAATAGGACTGCACCACACGCGCGATTCCATTGTGCGCCACGAGAATATAAGTTTTATCCGAAGCTGCCACCTCATCTAACAGGTTATAAATGCGCTGTGCCAGATGAAGCATCGACTCCCCGCCTTCATAACAATTTACAAACTGTTTTTTTGCTTCCCTGAACTCTGCTCCGTCTCTCGGTGTAGACTCATATTTTCCAAAGTTCTGTTCTTTTAAACGTGCTTCCTCCCTTGCCGGAATCCCGGTAATCTCTGCGATATGGAGTGCCGTGTCCTTTGCACGGATCAATGGGGAATAAAGAATCTCATCGGCTTTAATTCCCTGTTCTAAGATCTTTTTCCCTGTCTCAACCGCCTGTTTATGTCCAAGTTCCGTGAGTGCAATATCCGTTGCACCGCAGATCTTATTTTCCACATTCCAAATTGTCTGTCCATGGCGGACAAAATAAACCTGTCCCATTTTATTCTCCATTCCTGCGTGTGAAAAATCTTATTTTTCACACTGACTCTTTTTTTCTATATCCACGCATAATCACCACCGGTCACTGCAAGTGAAAGCAGCGTATCCATCCGCTCAACCTCTTCTGCTCCTTTTACCACCTGAATCAGCTTCGCACTTTCTGCTGCCACCGGCATCTCCTCGTCCGGTCCGACTTCCATATCCGGCTCTTCCCCACAATACGGACATACTAGCTGCGGTCCTGTCTGTAACGCCAAAAACCGGTTTCCACATTCTTTACATTCATAATATCCACACATCTCTGTGCCATCCGGTACATAATACATTGTCTGATCCTCCCTGTCTGCATGTCACTGTTCACTCCCTGTCAGTTAGTCCAGCAACGATCTTATGGCATCAATTTTACCACAAAGCGGTTCCATGTTCCATCCTAAATAAAACCGGGCAAGACACACCTTTCTTTGTGCATCTCGCCCGCTATCATTTTCCCTTATTTTGCCACTTATGCAGATTGTCAGATTACATCTCCTTTGTGACTTTTTGTATTTCTTCCTCTGTAGCTTTCAAAAGTTCTCTCGCCTGTTCAACGGTTCCACCGTTTTCAAGATAATTTTTAATAATTCCAAGACGACCTTCCGATTGTCCTTCTAGTCTACCTTCTCTTATGCCTTGTTTACGTCCTTCTTCACGTCCTTCTTCTAACCCTTCTTCTCTCGCCTCTTCCTTCCAGACCTTTACAGCTTCATCCATATCAAATTCTGTTGCAAACATACCCATTACCTCCGATCCTAAATAAGTTAACTGATCTGTAAGAACTCCTTCCTTGATACATTCACGCACCGCGGTGTCTATCGCTTCTTTTAATTCACTTCCATTTTTACATAAGTGTTTGATTTTATCAACAAAATAACTGTAACCACTTAGTAATTTTGTCTGCTGCAATAATTTAGAGTTCTTTCCGTAGTTAATGTTATATACTCTTACCCTCAGATCAATATTAACTTTCACTCCCTCCGGGAACGCATCCGACAAGTGCATTTCCCAATATTCTTTTTGATTGCGGTCTCCATTGTAAAATACCACAAACTCCGGTGCATCCAGTTCTATCCGGCGTTCCTTGTATACGGCATTTGTTGTCATCATCTGATTGTATGTCCTTCCCAAATACATCAGAAAACGCAGCGGCATATTCTCATTCAGTGTCGACTGATGTTCCGTCAAAACAATTACACGCTTTTTTCTGACACGAAATGCCAGATCGTTTTTCATCTGCCTTGTAAATACATCTTCAATGGTACAGTCTTCTATCTCGCTTTCATCTGTCAGACAATCATCAAATAACGCATTGTACAACTCCAGCATACCCGATTTTTCTTTAAACAGATACCGGAAAAAAGTATCTTTGTACTTCGTATTGGCATACGTTTTGTCTGCAGTGTTATCTGCAGACATCCCATTCATATTTTCACTCATATGTTCTTCTCCTGATTGTACGCTAAAATAACCCCATTTACAAATTTAAAATCATGATAATAAATGCCCCAACATACATCTTCCGAAAAATGTAAGTGCAGTTTAACATCATATTTTACACTTGGCAAACAAAAACGTTATTTTGTACAAAAATTTTGAGGTCAAAATATACAGTGTGCACAAAAATGTGTCATTCAAACTATACAGTATACAAAAATGGGCGATAGCACACACCGTTCTGTGTATTTCGCCCGTTACACTCCTTCTTCTGTTTATCCCCATAAATTACACAGGTAAATCAGAAATGTCGGAGACAAAACCCCCTCGTCCATTCCAAGCTGCATAATCTTCATAATTTCCTCATTTCCATGTAAAAATCTGCGGACAACAAATGCAACGATCACATTTCTTATTTCCGCATCCGCTTCGTGTTTCATGGAATATAAAATCAACAGGTGCGCCGCAACTAAATTACATAATACACATGCAAGATAATTTTTTAATAATTTACGGTTCTTCTGGGGCGTAAAAGCAGAACGCATCCAGTTATACACAAGCATGTTTTCCCACTGCTGTTCATTTTCCTGTGCTGTCCACTCTTCTCTGGCATGATTCCATTCATCAAATGTACATGTCCGGTTTAAATGAAGTAATTGCAATATTTTATCACTGGTACCGGATTTATCGGAGAACATTGATCCGAGAATAAATTTTTCATAGGCATTTACCGTTCCACACAGAGACTGGAACTGCTGTTCTCTGTTAACTTTTGTATTCTTTATCCCCTAATACATTGCCTGGTAAAACGATGGTTTAAAAAAATGTTCCAGCTTTTCCTCTACTGCTTCAAAATCCTGTTCAGCTATCTGTGAACTCATTTTTTCTATCGTATAAGCCCCATAAAATTCCCGGAACCACAATGGAAGTTCTGACTTCTGAATAAAATCTGTGATTTCCCCCCTCACTGTAAGATTGATCTTCATCACATGATTGTATATAGGAATGTCTTCCATATCTAAATCCGGATCGCGCTCAAACATAAAAGTTATTTTCCCGGATACCTCAAATAACAGGTGTGCTGCTTTCGGACAACCCAGAAAGATATATTTCTCATCTGTATCATACGACCTTACTGTTTCCCGTGGAAATGTTGCACAGGTACGGCATAGTTTCTTATTTCCTTTATTTAGTACAATTTCGCACAACTGGTCTTCATTCAGCATCGGGCACATTCCATCCGTATCCCGCAGCCGCACTATATAACTCTGTAAATCAGAGTTATATGTTACACCTTTTCTGGCAAATCTTCCAATCTCTCCCCCCATCATCCTGTAATCTTTTAATGTTTTCTCTTCCATTGCTATCATCCATCCCCCGCAGCAGGTTAATGGGCACTCCGCTCCAATACATGCAAATTCATCGTAAAACGTTGTTTTTAACAGATTCATTTTTTCCTCTTTCTATGAAAAATGTCCTGGAGCGTAACGCCCCAGGACATCTTTACATTGCATATAATAATTACCGTTTTTCCAGAGATTACTGTAATAAGGAGAGTACACCCTGTGTAGACTGGTTCGCCTGTGCAAGCATAGACTGACCTGCCTGTGCAAGAATGTTGTTCTTGGAGTACTCAACCATCTCTTCTGCCATATCTGTATCACGGATACGGGACTCTGCAGTCTGGGTATTCTCTGCTGCTGTATCAAGGTTGCTGATGGTGTGCTCCAGACGGTTCTGGATCGCACCCATTCTACCACGCTGTGCAGATACTTTCTTGATTGCTGCATCAATGGTATCAGTTGCTTTCTGTGCGCCAGCCTGTGTGCTTAAATCAACTTTGTTGCCATCTACGCCAAGTGCTCTTGCACTCATGTCATCGATAGAGAAACTCATGGTCTGACCTTCATTTGCACCAATCTGCAAGGTAATGCCAGCACCAGAAGATACACTGTCATAACCAGCTTGCCCCCACATAGCATCTGTACTTCCAAGACCAGCTCCGGCGGTGCCAGCACCCATTGTAATATCAGTCACAGTTGATGCGCCACTGGTTGCAAATAAAGTATTTGGCTCATCTGGTGTATTTCCACTTAATTTAACATCAAAGTCGAATCCTGCCGTTTTAAGAACATCTTCTAAATCTTCTGCCGTATATTCTTTGCCTGCTGCAAGATGAATTGTATATTCACCTGCTGTTACCGCATTTGCTCCATCAATTTCAATTGCTGTATTTGTCTCTACTTCTTCTTTGCCTGCTGCCTTATCAAATTTGAATTTAAATACAGTATCATTGAACTCTGCTCCATACTTATTTGCCGTAAATGAAATTGTATCTGCACCAACAAATCCAGTTACTGTTCCTTCATCAGATACTGCCTTCACACCACCGGCTGTTACAGTTCCGGCAGTTGTGTCTGCATCTGCATTAAAAATACCATTCTTTAAAGATACTTTCACTTCAGCCGGTGCACCCGTTGCAGAACTGTCTTCCTGTTTTGCATTTGCGATCAAGTCATCAATTTCGTCCTGTGTATATACCTTATTTTTCGAAAGATTTAAAGTTAATGTCTTTCCATCAGCAGCCCAGATAGCAGTCTCCTGACCTGCCTTTGTTGTTGTGGCAGCTGCTGTTGCTACTTTAATACCTTTCACGTTAGATGTTACAAGTGCACCGTCTAATGTTGCATCTACAACACCAAACTTCGGACCTGACCCGGTTGAAGATGTACTTCCACTCTGAGAACCATCCAGCAGCTTCATCGTGTTGAACTCTGTTGTCTCAGAAATTCTTGTCAGCTCTTCCTGTAACTGGGAAACCTCGTTCTGTACTGCCTCGCGGTCGTCATCTGTCTCTGTACCGTTGGCTGCCTGTACGGATAACTCTCTCATTCTCTGTAAGATAGAGTGGGATTCATTTAATGCGCCCTCAGCGGTCTGGATTAAAGAGATACCATCCTGTGCATTGTCAGATGCTTTATTTAAACCGCGGATCTGGCTTCTCATCTTCTCAGAAATAGAAAGTCCTGCTGCATCATCTGCTGCACGGTTGATCTTGTAACCGGAAGATAACTTCTCTGATGATTTTGCCTGCATTCCTGTTGTAACGCCTAAATTTCTGTTCGCATTCATTGCGGACATGTTGTGCTGTACTACCATTGCCATAATATTTACCTCCGTGTGATTAAAAATGTGTTCTGCCGTTGCCCGGCATCCGGGAATCCTTTCCCTTTTTTTCCGTGATATGCGGAAATTTTTCTTAATTTTTAAGATATACGTCTTAAAAAGATTTATAATAAGCCCGACCCCTAGGTTAGCCTGACCTTATTACCTTGCTTCTTCTGATCTGCTGCGGCGCTCCCTCATCAGAATTGCAGCGATCTCTTTCTGTGCCTGTTCCGAAATGCCCTGTTCCTTATAGTAGTGAGTACGGTTGCTTTTTCTTTCTGCAGAACTGCGCGCAATGTTCATCTCTCTCGGTGCATCCACCAGAAGATGAATGTTATTTGCAGAACCGCCGGAAAAAACGACCCTGATGTTTTCACCGATGTCAATATAGTCACCAGGCTTTAACGTTAACTTGAGCATATAATCTGTTTTCCTCCCTGATTATCTGTTTCTCCCTGAATGCAACATTCCATATAAAATGTTGCGTTTACAGGCTTGCGGTATTTTCCGCAGAAAGGAGTCATTATGGGTACAACACAGCCGATCCGTGACAAGGACGAACTAAAAAATTTCATTGCATATTACGAGGTTGCACATCCGAATATCCGCAACTATACGATGATCATTCTTGGGCTCTACACCGCATTGCGCATCAGTGATGTATTGAATTTAAAATGGAAAGATGTGTATTATTTTGAGAAAGACTGTTTCTTAGATCATCTTCTGATCCATGAACAGAAAACAGGAAAGGTCAATGAGATTGCCTTAAATTCACACGTTATCAAAGCACTGGACTGTTACCGGAAAACAAGAAAACCTGACGCGGAGGATTATATTTTTTCAAAACTCACCACACCTGCGCATCCGCTCTGCCGCTCCCAGGCATATCGTATTGTACGCAGAGCAGCGGACGAAACCTTATGCGAAACGCATGTCAGCTGTCATTCGCTCCGCAAGACGTTTGGCTATCATGCATGGAAACAGGGAATTTCGCCGGTTCTTCTGATGGATCTGTATAATCATTCCTCGTTTTATATCACAAAGCGTTATCTGGGAATTTCTCAGGACGAGCGGGACAGTATTTTTCATACCATTAATTTCTGAACGGATTTAAAAAAATTTAGATTTTGGGGTTAAGTTTCTTTTTGTTCTGCCGAAATAATAATTGCAAATAAAAACGCAACATTTTATATGAAATGTTGCGTTTTTTATTTATTATGGCATAACTTTAAATTTATTATGTGTTATTGTTTGAATTATCAGACTTTGTTATAATTCTTATAAATAAAGAAGTGGATCAACCAGTCAAAGGAGTCATAGATCATATGAAAGAAAATATTGCAACCATCCCTTTAATCAAAGCATTCAACGCCAAAGACGAATGCCCTTTCTGCAATTTAGAGCGCGAAGCCGAGCAGCATGCGGTCTCATTTATTTTAGGTTCCGCCTATATGGAGGATGATATCCGTGAAAAGACAGATGCAACCGGATTCTGCCGCCATCACTTTAAAATGATGTACGATTACGGCAACCGACTTGGAAATGCATTGATCTTAAGCACGCATTTGAAGAAACTGAATCAGGAACTCGCAAAAGAAATGTCCGATTTTGCCCCAGGCAAATCAAGTCTGTTAAAGCGCATGAAGCGCACCGATGCAACCTCCGAACATGAACCGCAGACTGCGCTTGGTGCATGGATCTCCAAAAAGACGACAGACTGCTATGTCTGCGATCATTTCCGTAAAATCTACGGCAGATATCTGGATACCTTTTTCGACCTGTATCTGAAAAATGAAGAATTCCGCCAGCTTTTTGAAGAGAGCAAAGGCTTTTGCCTGCCTCATTTCGGAGATCTGATTGAGACTGCGGAAAACAAATTAAACGATACGCAGAAAAAGGAGTTTTACCCGAAGGCATTTGCACTGATGCAGGAAAATATGGAACGTCTGCAAAAAGAAGTCGCATGGTTTGTAGAAAAAAATGACTACCGGAACAAAGATAAAGACTGGGGAAATTCCGCAGACAGTATTCAGCGCGGCATGCAGAAATGTGCCGGCGGCTATCCGGCAGATGAAGTGTTCCGGGCAAAGTTGTAAACTGAGGTCTTTTGGGTTCATGGAACGTAATTTCCAATGAATCAAAAAAGGCATAATGATTCAGGCGAAAAACATTCCTTGTCTTCCCTAAATCATTATGCCTTTTTTCCTGCGGAAATCCGGGTATCAAAAAGTGGCTGACACCCGGGTTTTATAAATAAATTCGCCCATAAAACATATGGCGTGCTCTTTCCCCTTAGAATGGAAGTCCGCCAAGACCACCCATGCCGCCGGTAATTTTTGACATGGAATCCGAAGAGAATTCTTCTAACTGACGAAGTGCCTCATTGGTTGCTGCCATGATCAGATCCTCTAACATCTCGATGTCATCCGGGTCAACTACTTCCTCGGATAATTTTACTTTTGTAATCTCTCTCTTACCGGAAACAGTAACTTCAACAGCTCCACCACCTGCTGCTGCAGTAATCTCTTTTTCTTCTAATTCTTTCTGTGCCTCTTCCATCTGACGCTGCATTTTCTGCGCCTGTTTCATAAGGTTGTTCATGTTGCCCGGCATACCGCCCGGGAAACCGCCTCTTTTTGCCATGTGAATCCTCCTTGTTTTGCGGAGCAAAATGTCTGCTATGCATGCTATGCCTAATAGCTTGCATAGCATGTGCCTCTTGCAGGAGCAATGCCCAGCACACTGGGCACGATTTTACTCCTAAAAATCGTCTTCTTCTATTTCAAAATTAATCAACTGGCGTAAATCGGGATAGATCTCCCCGCTTGGCGTGCCAGTGTCATTTAATTTTACCAGAATCTCTACCTCTTTGCCAAGTCTTTCTGCAACTGCTGCCCGTAATTCATCCTGGCAGTTGGAACGGTTCTCTTCTATATAAGTGTACGCATTGGCATCCTCAAATGCCAGGATCAGCGTACCGCCCTCTCCTAATGTCGGAACTGCTTTTTTGAGATAGGTTCTTGTGATCCCTGTCAGCTGTGATAAAATGCCGCTCCAGCTGCTCATGATCTGTTTGATATCTTCAGGGATTGCCTTGGGAAGTTCCTTTTTTTTTAACACCGCCGATGCGGCAGAAGAACCTGTTGTCCCCGCAGCCATGTCACCGGATGCCTGCGTTACCACAATACCCTTCTCCAGCTTTTTTTCGAGACTGTCCACGCGGTCGATCAGCGAACCATAATCTTTTTCCATCTCCGGTTTACATAATTTGATCACCGCAATCTCGATCAGTATACGCTTCTGTACGGCATAACGGATCTGATTACTCAGTTCTGAAAAAATACGGATATAGCGCATAAGAATGTCTGTATCTACCATCTGCGCCTCTTCTTTTAACAGGGCAAGATTCTCCGTTGAAATGTCAAGCACATCCTCCATGTCATCCGAGCTCTGTACAAGCATGAGATTCCTCAGATACCAGGTAAAATCATTGACAAACTGTCCTAATTCCCTGCCCTCAATGACCATCTCATCGATCACACCGATTGCACCGGTCACATTTTTCTCTAAAATCTGACGGAGCAGTCTGCTGAAAATCTCAGTATCAACCGCACCGAGTGTTTCAAGTACTTTGTCGTAAGTAAGATCCTGCCCAAGATAAAACGCAATACACTGGTCTAACAGACTGAGTGCATCCCGCATGGAACCGTCCGCCGCCTTTGCGATATAGCGGATCGCACGTTCCTCCACTGTGACCTGCTCCTTTTCCATCAGCTCCATCAGTCTCGCTGAGATCGTTTCAATGGAAATACGCCTGAAATCGTATCTCTGACAGCGGGATAAGATTGTGATCGGTATCTTGTGTGCCTCCGTTGTTGCCAAAATAAAAATAACATATGATGGCGGCTCCTCGAGTGTCTTTAGCAGTGCATTAAATGCACCTATGGAAAGCATATGAACCTCATCGATAATGTAGACTTTGTATTTGCCTTCCGTCGGACGATATTCCACCTCCTCACGGATCTGGCGGATGTTATCCACACCGTTATTCGATGCGGCATCGATCTCGATCACATTCATGGAGTTGCCCGCTGCAATCGCCTTGCAGGCCGGGCACTCTCCACACGGGCTGCCGTCTACAGGATGCTCACAGTTGACCGCCTTTGCAAATATCTTTGCGATGGTCGTCTTACCGGTTCCCCTGGTTCCACAAAACAGATACGCATGCCCGATCCTGTCTGCTTTGATCTGGTTTTTTAATGTTGTAACAATGTGTTCCTGTCCTTTGACGTCCTCAAACTCCTGTGGACGGAACTTACGATATAATGCTGTGTATGACATCTTAATCCCCGAAACTGATTCCAATCCGTTTTGCCTCTTTGATCATCTGGCAATCCGGGTCTACTGTTTTTAATCTGCCTGCCACTTCACCTAATGGAACGCGTTTTGTCTTTCCATTGATCATGGCGATCATGTTGCCATAATCCTCGTCCATGACAGCCTGTGCTGCGGCAGAACCAAGTCTGGTACAGAGTACACGGTCGTATGGACACGGACTTCCGCCTCTCTGTGTATGTCCCGGAACCGTCACACGGACTTCCACTCCGGTCTCCTCAAAAATACGATCCGCGATCTCATATGAAACAGACGGATATTTGCGTTTTGCAACCTTTTCTTTGTACTCTTTTTTGGATAATGCCGCATCCTCTTTTGAGATAGCTCCCTCCGCAACCGCAAGAATTGTAAATCCTTTTCCGGCTTTGGTACGCTTATTAATGGCTGCAATCACTTTTTCAATATCATATGGGATCTCCGGCAGCAAAATGATATCTGCACCACCGGCAACCCCTGCATAAAGAGTCAGCCAGCCAACTTTATGTCCCATAACTTCCACGATAAATACACGGTTATGTGAAGCTGCTGTTGTGTGGATACAGTCGATCGCATCTGTTGCAATATTGATCGCACTCTGAAATCCGAATGTAACATCTGTTCCATAAATATCGTTATCGATCGTTTTCGGAAGATGAATTACATTTAATCCTTCCTCGCGAAGCAGATTTGCCGTCTTCTCCGTTCCATTTCCGCCTAAGATGACCAGACAGTCCAGTCTTAACTTATAATAGGTAGATTTCATCGCCTCCACTTTGTCTAATCCGTTCGCATCCGGCACACGCATCTGCTTAAACGGCTGTCTGGAAGATCCAAGGATCGTTCCGCCTTTGGTAAGTATTCCGGAAAAATCTGCAGATGTCAGTAATCTGTAATCTCCATAAATCAGCCCTTTATAACCATTTAAAAAGCCGTAAATCTCCAGCTCATCCACATTTTCACTTAAGCCTTTTACTACGCCGCGCATTGCTGCGTTTAATGCCTGGCAATCACCGCCGCTTGTTAACATACCGATTCTCTTCATCCGCGTTTCCTCCTACATACCCATATTTACTTTGCCCAGTTTTCACATATACCGCCCACAATCGCATGCGACGGATATGTGTCTTTCGCTCTATTTAAAATATTACCCTTTTCACGGATATTTTGCAATATTTCAGATGAAAATCAAGATCCAAATATTAACCAACTTAATGATTAATATTCAACTCAATTTATAAATCCTATAAAAAAAATAAGCGGATCACACCTATATGTGCTAGAATTATTTTTGAAGAGTTTTACGAAAAAAAATGAACATTTAACTTTTTGAAAGGAGATACTGATTTGAATTTTCAAGGAAATATTCTAATTTATCAAAATGAAAAGGGGGATACAAAAGTTGATGCTTATTTCAACGATTCCACTATATGGATGACACAAAAAAGTATTTCCCAACTTTATCAGACTTCTCCTCAAAATGTGACATTACATATAAAAAATATATACGCTGATGGAGAATTATATGAAGAAGCAACTTGTAAGGATTACTTACAAGTTCAATCTGAAGGGAGCAGAACTGTTCAGAGAAAAGTAAAAATATATAATCTTGATATGATTCTTGCAATCGGATATCGTGTACGAAATAATATCGGAATACATTTTCGAAACTGGTCCTCATCCGTTCTCTCCGAATATATGAAAAAAGGATTTGTTCTTAATGATGAACGTTTAAAAAATCCAAAAAAATTTGGTTCCGACTACTTCGATGAACTTCTTGAACGTATCAGAGATATTCGTTCTTCTGAAAAACGTGTTTATTTAAAGGTTCGTGACATATTTGCTACATCTGTTGATTATGATCCACATTGTGAACAGGCAGATCTTTTTTTCAAAACCGTTCAGAATAAACTTCATTATTCCGTTCATGGGCATACTGCACCAGAACTAATTGTTGAACGTGCTGATGCTTCCAAAAAAAATATGGGGCTTACTTCATTCAAAGGTGCGAAAGTAAGGAAATCTGATATAACCATTGCCAAAAACTATTTAACTCAGGAAGAACTTGAAAATTTAAACAGAATTGTCACCATGTATCTTGATTATGCAGAAGATCAGGCTAAACGTCATATTCCAATGTATATGAACGATTGGGAAAACCGCTTAGATGCATTCTTACAGTTTACTGGCAGAAGTGTTTTAGATAATGCCGGACATATTTCCAGAGAAGCTGCCGATAAATTTGTCAATGAACAGTATGCCATTTTTGATCATAACCGTCATTGTCTAGAATCTGAAGATTCAATGGAATTGGATGCATTACCTATTCTTCCAAAAAAATAAGCGGATCACACCGATATGTGCTAGAATTATTTTTGAAGAGTTTATGTTATTGAAACAGGAGGTACACACTATGCCATTACCAAAAGAAAACACTTACACGACCGATTACATCTATTCACTTCCAGAAGGACAGCGTGCAGAGCTGATCGACGGTGTCATTTATGACATGGCACCACCAAACAGATTGCATCAGAAAATCCAGCAGGCTCTTGCATGGAGCATTGAGACATATATTCGCAAAAATAACGGTTCCTGTGAAGTCTATCCTGCCCCATTTGCCGTTTTTTTGAATAAAGACGATAAAACATACGTCGAACCGGATATCAGCATTATTTGTGACAAATCAAAGCTGGATGACCGCGGATGCAGCGGTGCACCGGACTGGGTCATCGAGATTGCATCTCTAAGTACGAAACGAACTGATTATGGCGTGAAGTTATTCAAATACCGTTCTGCAGGAGTCCGTGAATACTGGATTGTAAATCCACTTACCAAAACAGTGAACGTCTATGATTTGGAAAAAGAAGAGCTGTGCGATCAATATAGTTTTGATGATGATATACAGGTGTGCATTTACGATAACCTGATGATAAATATTGCAGAATTGCTGAAATAAATAAAACCGCCCCTGCGAACCGGACACCAGCCAACAACAGGAGCGGATGCGTGCTCTGAAGATACACGCCCTGAACAAGCACATTGTATCATTCGGAGCAGCCAAACGCAAGCGGAACACCAGTTCTCTGCTGGCTGTTATTTTTATACCCCAAAATAGAAAGGAATGATACATATGAAAATCGAAAAACTCCCAAGCGGCTCTTACCGGATCAGAAAAATGTACAAAGGGCAAATGTACGCAGTTGTGTTTGATGAGAAACCAACACAGAAAGAAGCTATGCAGGCTATGGCTGCAGAACTGGATAAAATAAAAAGTAAAAAATACCATCTAACATTCACAGAAGCTGCCCAGCAATACACAGAAACCAAAGAACATGTGCTCAGTCCTAAGACCGTAAAAGAATACCTTGAAATACCCAGCAGACTCACAGACGATTTTACAAATAAACCTATATACGATATTACGCAAATCGATATTCAAAAAGAAATCAATATCCTGGCAAAAACGCTTGCGCCTAAGACAATTCGTAATTACCATGGCTTTATATCATCCGTTTTGGGAATGTTTCGACCGGAAATGAATATTTCCACAACCCTGCCCCAAAAAATCAAAAATGAGCCGTATATCCCCACTGATGAGGATATAAAACGATTATTACAGGCTGCGCAGGGCAGCATGTTTGAAATTCCTATCAAACTCGCCTGTTATGGTTTACGTCGTTCAGAAATATGCTCTCTGACCATAGATGATCTAAACGGAAACACGCTCGCGATTGATTCTGCCAAAGTGCTGGATAAAAATAATCAATGGGTGGAAAAGCAGACAAAGACAACTGCAAGTACCCGCGAGATTGTCATATCCCCCCAATTAGCCGATTTAATCCGTGAACATGGATATATTTATAAAGGGCTTCCAAATTCAATTACCAAGCACATGAACAGGTTACAGGACGAATTAAATATGCCCCATTTCTCACTCCACAAACTCCGTCACTATTTTGCGTCCTACATGTCATCTTTAAATATTCCAGAAGCAGATATTCTTGAGATGGGCGGATGGGAAACAGATTATGTTATGAAAAATGTATACCGCCATACTATGAAAGATAAATTAAAAACCTCTCAGGACAAAGCATCCGATGCATTGTCAAAGATATTATTTTAGAATTTGTCATGACAAATTCCATGACAAAAAAAGATATAAATATGACAAATTTTAAATAAACAGACCAGATATTTTAGAGCAAAACAATAGCCGAAAAGCCTTGATTTTACAATAAAATCTCGACTTTCCGGCTATTTTACACCAATCGGGGTAACAGGATTTGAACCTGCGACCTCACGGCCCCCAGCCGTGCGCGCTACCAAACTACGCCATACCCCGTAGACAAGGAACATCTTTATCGTAGATGATATAAACTTGTCAGAATCCACTATACCATATGTATATGCTTTTTTAAAGGTAAGAATGCATTTTGTATTTTTTTTATTATTTTTATGTTTTTTTTATTTTCTGGTAGAAAAAAGGTTCAGATTGTGTTAAGATTTAACCTTGCAAAAAAACTATTTATTGACATTTTTTTGCAATCAACAAATAATGATATGGATTTATATATCATAGAATTTGGAGGCTGATTTTATGAAAAAGTTATTTGCTCTTTGTGGAAGCATTGCAACTATGCTGCTTTTCACACCGCTGACGATTCTCGCAGCAGAATCCGGCGAAAGCAGTACTGCAACAGTTCCGATATGGCTTTGTATCCCATTTGCCGGTCTGTTACTCTGTATCGCAGTACTTCCGCTTGTAAAACCGGAATGGTGGGAGAAAAACCAGCCGCTTGCCGTAGCCGTATGGTCCCTGTTATTTATCATTCCGTTTGCAGTGACCTATAGTGCCGGAGATGCGGTCGAAACAGTACTTGAGTGTATTTTAAACGATTACCTGACTTTTATCGTCCTGTTATTTGGTCTGTTCTGTGTTGCCGGTAACATCACTTTAGAAGGCGATCTCGCAGGTTCCCCGCGCGTCAACGTAATCTTCCTTGCGATCGGTACCTTACTTTCCAGCTGTATCGGTACAACCGGTGCCAGTATGTTAATGGTACGTCCGATGATCAAGATGAACTCCTGGCGTCAGCACAAGAGTCACATTATGGTATTTTTTATCTTCCTGATCTCGAATATGGGAGGATGCTTAACCCCGATCGGTGATCCGCCACTTTTAATGGGATTTATGCGTGGTGTTCCGTTCTTCTGGAGCCTGCATCTGTTCCCGATCTTAATCTTTAATATGGTAATTTTACTGACTGTATTCTATCTCTTAGACCGTCACAATTACCGCAAAGATATTGCAAACGGCAGAAAACCGGATATCAGCAAAGCCGGTACCACATTAAAGATCGATGGTCTGCACAACATTATTTTCCTTATTATGATCGTTGCTGCTGTTATTTTAAGTGGAACACTTCCAAACCTTGCCGCATTCCAGGATGCAGCCGGAAATGTACGCGGTATCCGTGTATTCCGTGAAGTGACACTTGGTTTTCCTTCTATTATTGAGGTTGCCATCATCCTGCTTGCCGCTTTATTATCTTTTAAAACAACAGACTCTCAGATCCGTACCAGTAACCACTTTACCTGGGGTGCGATCAAAGAAGTTGCCGTTCTTTTCATCGGTATCTTTATTACCATGCAGCCGGCACTGATGCTTCTTAAATCCATGGGACCGGAGCTTGGTCTTTCCAAACCGCTTGAGATGTTCTGGGCAACCGGTGCACTTTCCAGTTTCCTTGATAACACACCGACCTACCTGGTATTCCTGACAACCGCAGGTACGCTTGGTTTCACACAGGGTATTGCAACCACGGTCGGAACCATTCCGGTCAAAATGCTTACCGCGATTTCCTGTGGTGCCGTATTCATGGGTGCAAACACTTATATCGGAAATGCACCAAACTTTATGGTAAAATCCATCTCTGACGAAAACGGTGTGCGTATGCCATCTTTCTTCGGATACTTATTATGGTCAATCGTATCTTTAGTTCCGGTGTTTATCATTGACACTCTGGTATTCTTTTTATAAAGGGGGGATTTCACAATGGAAAATAATATCGAAACATCACGGGCACTTGCTACCCGCATTTATGATCTCGACAGTGAAGTTTACCGTCTGGTAGGTTCTTCCCTTGGACGCACTTTTACCGGCGACAAAGAAACAAGTATTCGTAACCTGACAACCCTGATCTCTACACATCCACAGGGACATCTGCTCCGCAGTGAGATCGCTTTAATCGGTAATATGGCGCGTACGATCCGTAACAAAGAGGATCGCAGCCGTATGATGCACGAGTACAATGAGATTTTACATCAGATCGCAGAACTGCCGGAAAGTTTTGGTTCGGTTGATATCCTTGACCAGAATCTTGCTTCCTTAAATACATCCAACCTGCACCAGAAGTTTTCCAAAGACGATCATCTGATCATCTGCATCGGAAGAACACACGGAAGCGCCGGTACGGATATTGGTTTCGCGCTTGCGGATGCATTAAAGATCAACTACTACGATGTTGAAATTTTCAACCGTGTATTAGAGCGTTTAGAGGCAGAAAAAAATTCCGTCACAGACCGTGACAGCTTTACATCAAAACTTGATCAGGTTGCAAAACATGATACCAGTGCAAAACGTTTCTTAAAAGATTTCAGCCGTTATCACGGCCTGCCGAAGAAAGATGCCGTATTTTTCAACCAGAGCGATCTGATCGTGGAAATGGCAAAAAAAGAAGACTTTATCGTAATGGGCCGCTGTGCGGATGTGATTCTGACAAACAACCGTATCCCGCACATCAGTATCTTCATCACCGCTCCGTTTGAACAGCGTGTGCGCCGTATGATGGAGGTAAACAATCTTCCGCTCAAAGAAGCTGTCCGCCGTTTAAAGAAAATTGATAAAGGACATGAACAGTACTATCATTTTTACACCGGACGTAAATGGGGAGATGCCGTAAACTATGATCTTTGTATCAACAGTGCATGCTACGGTATCGAAGAATCCGTAGAACTGATTGAGCGTATGATCGATATCCACCCGGAGAAGTAGATCACATGCTAAAGAGGCATATTGCAGAAACCAGCTGGGCTGGCTGCAATATGCCTCTTTTTTATGTTTATGTATATTTTTCTTTTATTTTACATATAATTTATAATTGTGCAACAACTATATGGTTTTCCACTATTATGCACTCTTATCCACATTATCCACAGAGTTATCCACATTTTTTCTGATAGTTTGTGTATTGTTTGTATATTGTCTAACATTTTACATTCATCTGTCATTTCATATTTTTGCTGTTCCAGCGTTTTCCTATTCCAGCGTTTTCCTATACCACCCGCTTATTCAGCCACTTTCCCCGCTTATACCGTATTACAAATAAGAGTGAGCGGAACACCCAGTCCACATACATTCCGATCCACACGCCAAGCACGCCCATTTTCAACGTTCCTGCAAAGAAATAGCTGCTTGCAACACGGAATACCCACATGGAAAACACGCTGACTTCCATGGTATATTTCGCATCCCCCGCTGCACGCAAAACGTTCGGAAGCGCAAAACTGAGCGGCCAGATGAGCATGGCACAGATGGAAAAAGTCTGCAAAAGCTGCACCGTGATTGCAAACGCCTCGCCGGACAATGAAAAACAGCCAACCAGTGGACGGACCAGAATCAATAACGTTATGTCGGTCAAACACATACCTCCATATGCAAGCCCTAACAGTTTTCTGCTGTACCGTTTCGCCTGCTCTTTTTCCCCGGCACCAATGCAGCGTCCGATCACTGTCACCATCGCAAGCCCGATCGCAATCCCCGGAATATTGGCAAACCCGGCAATACTGTTTGCCACGGCATTTGCGGCGATCGCAGCCGTTCCAAACGTTGCCGTCAGGCTTGACACCAGAAGTTTACCGATCTGAAACATTCCATTTTCAATACCGCTTGGAATACCGATCTTTAAGATTTTTCCGATCACATCTTTCTGTGGACGCATACAGCCCGGTGTCGTGATGCAGAGCGGATTATCTTTTTTCGATAATAACACGACCATGACAAGTGCAGACACCATTCTTGCGATCAATGTCGCAAGCGCTGCCCCCATTACACCGATTCCAGCACCATAAATCAGGATCGCATTGCCGCCAATGTTAATCACATTCATGACAAGGCTGGTGTACATACTGATCTTACTGTTTCCAATACTTCGGAAAAGTGCCGCCCCGGCGTTATACACACCGAGAAACGGATAAGATATCGCCGAGATCAAAAAATAAATCTGAGCCGCATCCATCACATCTGCTTCAATCTGTCCGAAAATTGTACGCAATAAAAAACGATGTAAAAATAATACCAGAATCATTACTGTTCCGGATGATGTGAGCATGATAAACATCAGCTGTCCCGCAGAAAGTTTTGCTTTCTCCGGCATCTTTTTGCCGAGATACTGGCTGCACACAACGGCCCCGCCTGTCGCAAGTGCCGACAGTATCTGAATCAATAACACACTGATGCTGTCTACGAGTGATACACCGGAAACAGAAGCCTCTCCACAGGAAGACACCATCAGGGTATCAAACAGACCGATGCTTAAAGCCAGCATCTGCTCTATGATCAGCGGTATGATCAGTTTTTTCAAATCCTCTCTTGTAAAAATCGGTTGTTCCATATTAATCCTCATTTCTGCACAGTCTTTTTGTATCACAAATTTGAGCATAAGTACATTCCTGCACAGTCTTTCTGTATAACAAATTTGAACATAAGCACATTCCTACATGTAGAAAATTCAATTTTTCACATGTGTTTCCACACAAAACGTGGCATAGCTTTACGCCATGCCACGTTTTTATTCTGTCATATTTGTTTTGTATTTAAAACGTACTGTCATGCACGGAAAATTCTACCCGTACCAACGTTCCAATCATCCGTCTTATGCAAGTGCTGCAGTGATGATAGCCATAGAATAAACTTCTGCTGCATTACATCCACGGGACAGATCGTTGATCGGAGCATTTAATCCAAGTAAGATCGGACCATAAGCCTCGAAATTACCAAGACGCTGTGCGATCTTGTAACCGATGTTTCCGGCACTGATCTCCGGGAAGATAAATGTGTTTGCATGACCTGCAACCGGGTTGCCCGGGCATTTGGTACGTGCTACACGAGGAGAAACTGCTGCATCGAACTGAAGTTCTCCCTCGATTGGAAGATCCGGATATTTTGCTTTGGCTTTGGCTGCAGCATTACGCATCTTATCTACATCCTCACCTTTACCAGAACCAAGTGTAGAGTAGCTTAAGAATGCAACCTTCGGATCAACACCGAAAATCTTTGCACACTGTGCTGTCTCACCTGCGATCTCAACTAACTCATCCTCTGTCGGATGGATGTTGATTGCACAGTCACCCATTGCAAGAACTTCGTTCTCACCGGTAGCTGCAGGACGTACCATGATAAAGCAGGAAGATACGATTGTGTTGCCCGGTTTTGTCTTGATCAGCTGTAATGCCGGACGTACGGTATCTGCTGTTGAATAGGTTGCTCCACCGAGAAGTGCATCAGCAACGCCCATTTTTACAAGCATGGTTCCGAAGTAGTTTGCCTGGGAAAGAATACCTCTTGCCTGCTCCGGTGTCACACCTTTGCTCTTACGAAGTTCACAGAATAAATCTACCATCTCATCCATTCTGTCATAATTAGTCGGATCAATGATCTCTGCTCCACGGATATTAAAACCGCACTCTTCCGCTTCAGCAGCAATTTTATCCGGATTACCGATTAAGATCGGATGAAGGAATGTTCCTGCTAACAGGCGGGAAGCTGCCTCTAAAATACGAGGATCATCGCCCTCTGTAAACACGATTTTCTTAGGATCTTTTTTTAAGATGTCGATCAGTTGTCCAAATCCAAACATGATTAATTCCTCACTTTTTATAAATTGTAATTGGCGCTCTCTACCAGCGCATATCATGTTTTCATTATATAGCAGTTTTTTCGAAATTCAATATTTGTATTCAAATAAATGCAGTTTTATTTGACATATTCTCTCAACTTTGATATACTGTCAGTATCTTTGTGAAAAAATTAACGTAAATTGTATTTTTCTTTATACAAAAGGTACCGTATACCAGAGACCTGATCCCCGGATCATGCGTCTGATATACGGTACCTTTTCCATATAATTTTCTATTGTCTGTGACAAATCTACTGTTCGTTATCTTTTGTTTCTTTCTCCTGCTTATTCCCTGAATGTCTGATTGCACCTAACAGTTCCGGCACATGCTGTTCCTTATCCGGTTTGGTTGCGAGCATGAATCTGCGGAAAAAGAATAAAATTCCGATGCTGACTACGGATAACAGGTCTTCTAATGCTGACGTTTTCTGTACGATCATATGACGGGCAATCAGAAAGATCAAAACCTCCATGATATTCTGTGAACTTGGTTTGCAGAGCATCTTGATAAACTCTACCCCGATCACGACGTCAAACACAGCATCGAGAAAAATAAGAAATGCCTCCCCATTCGTCCGGTTCTGCCAGTATACCAGAAGTTCAGGGAAAAGATTTACCGCCGCTATGACCACACCAACCACAGCAACTAACGCTATGATGAGTTCTAAACCTTCACTTACCTGATACAGTCTTTTTCTGAGTTTGTCCACTGTAATTCCTTTCATCCTGATATATGGTCAATTTTAGATATACAAAACCGAGCGCCTCCCATCGAATCCAGACCACAGACGTTACCTCCACAGTTAACTCGGCCCAGGCACCCTTACGGCACACAAGAGCTTCTGCTTAGGGCTGCTCCATTCCTGACCTGACCCGGTTCACAGATTCCTGTTGCGTAAGACCCAAACTTCAACGCCACTTATGAAGGGCAGCTCCACAATCTGACAACCCTCCGTTCGGCATCACCCCAGCTATAGCGGATTGCTGGTTCAGGGTACCGCTGCCACCCCGGCTGCTCGGAGATTTAAGTATAGCCTATTTCGCCCTGTATTGTCAAGCCAGATACGCGCTTAACAGGGATTTCGCTTTTAACTTTTTTATCTATGCATTTTTATAAATAATCCAGTTATCAGCATTCCATCTGCGGTTACCCTTCGTTCCTGGTCAATACGCGCAAAATTCCCCCTGCTTTTTCCCTATATATTTTTTCTGCTGATTTTCTATCCGCCTTTTTCACATAAAATCTGTTTCACTTTTTCTGTTAGCAGATCATCGCAAAAAATCCGGTTTATGCTCTTTCGGCTTATACCACTTCCTGCAAAGTTCCGGCTTCTTCGGTACAAATATAACTCTCTTACATTAAAGCCTATGATTATCAGATTAAATATGGTTTCAACCGCATCTCGACAGTAACAGTGCTTTGCGTGGTAATACGTTTTCAATTGATGGAAACCATTCTCCTCAATGTCCCACCTGCGGTGCATCATTTCCCATAAGACTCGGTAGTCTGCCGCTTCCAGAGTCGTTACAAGCCACATGAAACGCTCTGTTTCTTTTCCATTTTCTTCCCACTGCTCATGATACCGCACCACACGCAGTTTATATGGACACCCTTCCATCTTAAAACCAGAAAGATCCCATACTTCAATCTTCTTTTTCCCTTTCCAGAAAGATGCCTTTTTTCCCTCATCCTGTTTGAACAGACGCTCTGCATCCTGAAAAATCATTCTTCTTTCGTCTTTCAGGCGTATCACCCCTTCCAGACCATTTTCCTTCAGAGTGTTGATAAATGGAGCATTCAGATATAACGCATCCGCCACAATCACATCCGCAAAATGTCCATGCCGTTTCTTCAGCCGCTCAATCAACCTTTTTCCGCCTGTCAGTTCTCCTTCGTCTTTCCCAGAACCATCCCTTGGTTTTAACATTTCCTGCCCCAGAATTACGTGTGGCGATTTACCTATAATCATGCACACCACACTCCGGTAAAAGTATTCGGTTTCCCCTGTGTGTTTTTTTCGGCTCAGACAGTTCGGACAGGATTTTTTTGTACTGCTGAATAATTCCACACCATCGAGACCTGCCACAACATATCCGCCTATCGTTCCTTCCCGGAATACCCGGTTACGTTTTATGATATCAATCATTTCTTCATGTATGCTGCGTATTTCATCCGGGTTTATTCTGGAGAGAAGGTCGCGGACTGCATCAACTTTTGGAATCCTTCCACTGATACAGTTTTTCAGTCTTTTCGACATGCTTTCAGGGGCTGAAAAAATGGTATGGAAACTTTCATACTGCAGCATCAGAAAAAGCAGTACCGGCATGACAATGTTAAACAATGGAATAGATTTTCTTTTTCTTTCGTCCGTTAAACACTTGATTTTTTGCGGGATTTTATATACACTCTTCATATAAGTTAGCAGTTTCTTCAATGCTAATTTTTCATTCAGGACACCTTCTTTCGTATGTTTTGTTCCATAACATAATTATACAATAAAAGGTGTCCTTTTTGAGTGATTATACAGAAAAAAACAGTAATTTGATACCCAAAATTGATATCCCCTGCTTTGCCTGGAATTCACAGGCAGAACAGGGGCTTTTATTTTTTAAAGCGAAATCTCTGCGCGCTTAAGACTTCTTTTTCTGGCGAAGTTCTTTAAAAAATGTGGAAAGCATTGCCGAACACTCTTCCCCAAGCACACCCTTTTCTATCTCGACCTGGTGGTTAAACTGCTGCATCTGGAGCAGATTTAATACCGAGCCGGCGCATCCGGCTTTGGGATTCATGCTTCCGATCACCACTTTTTTCATCCGGCTCTGAACGATCGCACCTGCACACATCTGGCATGGCTCTAACGTCACATACATCGTGCAGTCCTCTAACCGCCAGTCACCGGTTTTCTTACTCGCTTTGCGGATTGCGGTCAGTTCCGCATGTGCTAACGTATTGCCTTCTGTATTTCTTCTGTTATACCCGCGTGCAATGATCTTATCATCCTGCACGATCACGCAGCCGATCGGTACTTCATCTAAGGCGTATGCTTTTTTTGCCTGCCGGATCGCTGCTTTCATGTATTTTTCATCCTGATTCATGGACAGTTTCCCCAAAATGTTATACTATATAGTATGCAGTATTGTACCGCATTTTTTCATTTTTGTCGAGAAGGAGGCATCTTGCCTGATGCAGTGGAAAAACGCTTCTTTAAAATATGAATCTCAGACAGACCGGCTGATCTTAAAAGTCTTAACACCGAATTATGCAAATGCGGTTTTAAATTTTCAGAACCGCAATCGTGAAAGTTTTGAAGCCTACGAACCGACAAGACCTGCCAACTTTTATACCGCATCCTACCAGCAGGCAGTTTTAAAGTGTGAATGGGATCTCGCATTAAAACAACAGTGTATCCGTTTCTATGTTTTCCGGAAGGATGATCCGCAAATGATCATCGGAACCGTATGCCTGCACGACATCCGCTTTGCAGCATATTCCTGCACAGAGATCGGCTATAAATTTGACGCAGCATTCCGGCGCATGGGCTATGCCTCAGAAGCGATTAAAAAAGTCATGTCACTTGCCTTTTACGACCTTCATCTTCATCGTGTATTCGCACGTGTTATGCCGGAAAACAAGCCCTCCATCTACCTTTTGGAATCGCTCGGTTTTCAGTATGAAGGTGTAGAACGCGGCTGTTTTTTTATCCAGAACCGATGGGCAGATCATCTGCGCTACGCGTATCTCAACCCTTCCACCGACAATTAACAGCTGCATTTTTTATGCACAGCCCCTGTCAAAAACGTCTCCATTTTGTCAGACAGTTATTCTTCAAAAAAACGATACCAGCAGCCAAACCGGTTTTCAACCTGCTCCGGCATAAATTCCGGGAATCCAAAGATGATCGCCATGACACGCTCCTGATTCTGATAAATGCCAGGCACCCCTAAAAACCATCTGTTTTGTGTATCTTCTTCTATTTTTCCAATCACCAGATACCGGTAATTAAAAAATCCATGTAACAGAAAACTGTTATTTCCGAGATACCAGTATTTTCTCGGCAGCTCCCGTAGATCCTTTAATTCAATTTTAATACAGGTAATATTTTTTTCCGAAAATGGCATGCTTGCCGGATGATTTTTTAAAAACTGCTCCCAGATGTCCGTCCACTGGTACTGTGGAAAGAAATTGCGCGCGGGGAGTTCTGTCGCAGCGAGCTCACTGTCATATTTCTGTGCAGACCGGGTGATCTGGGTTCTGTTTTCCTGCTGCCTTTTCATGCTGTCCTGCACGGACATTTTCCCTGCTGCCGGCTTGTTTTCTGTTTCTGATATAATTTTTTCTGTTTCATGCAAAGTTTCTCTTGCATGCATATCTTCTCTTGCATGCATATCTTCTCTTGCATGCATATCTTCTCTTGCATGCATATCTTCTCTTGCATGCATATCTTCTCTTGCATGCATATCTTCTTTTGTATACAACTCTTCTTCCACCGGCGGTTCCTCTGGCTGGCTTTCTCTCCACTCCCCAAAGTGCTCCATATCCACGGTAAGCGGCTCCCCCTCCGTCCAGCGGCTCATGAAAATACGTCCATCTTCGCTGCACAAAAAAATCCCGTCCATCTCAAAAAAACTGAGTGATGATGTCGGTATATGCATTATTTTCATTGCTGTGGCAAAATCTCCAGCACCATTGCGGACGTCCATTTCTCCGATCAGACTTCCCTCCATCCGATTACCCTGTTTGCGAAACAGATAAACCCTGCAGTGCGTCTGCGCAGCATAGACACTACGCAGATGGATTTCAAGCCTGCACTCTTCTCCCCGCAGCTCGATCCTGGCAAATCCTGTATTGCCTGCCTTTTTTGCATTTTCATACCCATATATATATGCAATAAACCGTTTCATTCCTGCCATAGGCAATCTCTCATCTCTGTTTTTGTTTTCTTCTATTTGTATTCCGTTTTTTTATAAATTAGAACATAAACGATAACATCCATTGCCTGACGGTCTAAATATAACTACTTACTCTGTCCTTTTATTTTCATTGGTATCCGCTTTTATTTCTCTCTTCTTTTGATACATTTTGTCATCTGCACGGGATCTGGTATCCTCGATATCCCGGTCTGTTTCCGGGTCAAACTCCGCATAGCCATAGGCAATCTGTATCTGTGGTATTGCGTTTTTCGAATTAAACTCATCCTGTTCCTGCTTCATCTGCCGGAATAACTCTTCCATATCTGAAGGATCATTCCCATAGATCACAACGCAGAATTCATCTCCACCGATCCGGTAACAATTTCCACAATTTCCAAACACATGCAATATGATCCCCGCAGCATTTTGGATATATGCGTCTCCGGCTGCGTGCCCCATCGTATCATTGCACTGTTTTAAATTGTTAAGGTCAAAAACAACAATCTTCGCCTTCTTCGGCTGCCTGTTTACCTTGATCCATTCATCATATGCATTCCGGTTATAGAGTTTCGTCAGCATATCTTTGGTTGCAAGTTCTTCATAGAGCTGCAGCTTCTGCCCTGCATCCACCTGCTCTGCCACTTGTCTGCATACTTCGACCGCAAAAATAATGATATAGATAAAAACACCATATATGTCATATATACTTGTCTGAAATGATCCGTAATAAAAGTGCAGCAGATCTGCCACAAGCGTTCCCAGAAGAATAAACCCACCAACCACAACAACCCACAGATGACGGTGTACCTTCGTTTTTCTATACTCAGAAATCAGCATGACTATCGTATAAAGCAGCGTTATCCCCAACAGGACATGTGTGACCGTGTACATCTGCCGGAAGCCTCGGATCCCGGCAAGCTGCAATATAAGCTGTACCGCCAGATTCAGATATGCCAGCGTGCAGATAATATCTGATCCCCACTTGTCCTCAATATCAAAGAATCCCTTGGTAAACCACACAAAGGAAGGCACCATGAGTATCAGGGCTACCGCTGATACGAATACGATCTCAACTCTGACCGGAAACAGGATCAGAAGTGCGGCATCTGTCTCGTTCAGTGCCCAAGTTCCGGTCAGAAAGGAAAAAGTGCCAAAATGCAGCAGAGTCTGCTTCATTTTCATTCTGGTCCGTGCGATCAGCCACCACAGTACCATGAAGAAACCCAATAATATCTCTAGCAGACAGATAAATGTTACCGGCATGGATCTGTACAACATTCCGCTATACATCTGGGTATACCCGCCGATTGAAAAATCAATTTGCTTTTGTCTGACCTCCGGATAGACCGCACGGATCATAACCTGGATCTGTTCTGCCCCGGATGGTATCCCGACATAATTCCACATAACTCCGGGTGACACCTTTGGCATTGCCTGCTGCTGTCCGACATGATAGATCAGCGTGTCATCAGCGTACACACTGACTTCCATATGCGCCGTATAAAAACGCAGACAGTCCCCTCCATCCTTTATCTTCTGTGCAGAAAATACAAACCTGCGGTTATCCTCATCTGTCTGGTATTCCCTGTCCGGAATAATGCTGCGGCAATATTTTTCCTGATGTTCGTTATCAAAAAAACTCAATGATAAAATAACAACATGCAGAAAGACACACACTGCCACTATGATATAATATATCCTGCTCAGAATTGTCTTTACTTTCAAACTGCTTCTCCCTTACACTGCCATTTATTGTCAAAGCTATATTCCAATATACCACAAAGCATTCGTTTATCAAAGATTAAAATGAAAAACCAAACCATCTTCATCTTGACATTTTTTCTCTGTGATTATATAATAATTTTAGTAACAATTACTATTATCAAGAAAGGATGGTAATATGCTGAAACGAAGTAAGCAGCGGGAATCCATCAAGAAGTTTCTCATCTCGCGTTATGACCACCCTACCGCAGAGACCGTCTATATGAATATCAAGGAAGAATTTCCGAATATCAGTCTCGGTACGGTATACCGCAATCTGTCATTACTGGCAGATATCGGTGAGATCCAGAAACTGTCCACCGGAATTGGACCTGATCGTTTTGACGGTAATCCAAAGCCGCATTACCATTTTATCTGCAAGGAATGCGGGAGCGTTCTGGATTTAAATGTAACGGGACTGGATCATATCAATGTTCTTGCCGCACAGGACTTTGACGGTGAGATTGAAGGACATGTGACTTATTTTTACGGAAAATGCTCTTCCTGTAAAGCCAAAAGACAGACTTCCTGATCATTTTTCCCCAAAAAACTTCTAAAATAACATAAAATAATGTTGACAAAAAGAAGTTTTTCATTTAGAATCAGTAATAGTTACTGATATCAATTTAAAGCACACAGTAATAGATTTCAAATAAGCGGGGAAATCTATTACAGCGGACAAATAACATTTTTCAAAGAAAAGGAGATTAAAATTATGGCAAAGTATGTATGTACAGTATGTGGTTATGTTTATGAAGGCGATGCAGCTCCGGAGATCTGCCCGGTATGTAAAGCTCCGGCTGAAAAGTTCAAATTGCAGGAAGGTGAGAAAGTATGGGCTGCTGAGCACGTAGTTGGTGTTGCAAAAGGAGTAAGTGAGGATATCGTATCCGATTTAAGAGCAAACTTCGAGGGTGAGTGCTCTGAGGTTGGTATGTATCTTGCAATGGCTCGTGTTGCTTACCGTGAAGGTTACCCGGAAGTTGGTTCCTACTATGAGAAAGCTGCATGGGAAGAGGCAGAACACGCTGCAAAATTCGCAGAACTGCTCGGTGAAGTTGTAACAGACAGCACCAAAAAGAACCTTCAGATGAGAGTTGACGCTGAGAACGGTGCAACAGCAGGAAAAACTGATCTTGCAAAACGTGCAAAAGCTGCAAACCTTGATGCAATCCATGATACCGTTCATGAGATGGCACGCGATGAGGCTAGACACGGAAAAGCATTTGAAGGACTGTTGAACAGATACTTCGGTTAATCTTTAAACCGCATAGACAATAAGCATTTCATAGGATAGACAGTTGTCAGCTGTCTATCCTTTTCGTTTGAAAATCAATATATATACTTTATGCCGGTTCCCCAAGTATGATCCGTATCAGGTTTTTATCCAGCATGATCGTCCGGTTCCACGGGTTCACGATAATTCCCTTTGTCTCTTCTGCGGCAAGTACCGCGCGGAATGCCTGCTCTATCCCCGTTAAAAATGTAGACATTACACTCCCGCTTCCCTTTAATTCTTCCTCAAAACTGGTAAATGCCGCCCACCAGCTATTGCCGTCCGGCGTCTGCACTGCCTGTATCTGCATCTGACCGCCACCCGTCGGCGGTTCCACCGCTATGATAAACTGACCGCCCTCTTTCATGCGTCTGCGTATCACTGTCAGGGTATGCGCTAACATCTCTTCGCTTGCCTCCTGCTGCAGTGCCGCGATTGCGGTTTCTATTTTCTCATTTCCCTGTAATCCCTCATCGATTTTATTGTTATCCATAAAAGCTCCATTTCTATATGTAAAAAATTTTATTTTTTATACTATTGCCACTTGATTCAACTGATTATTTTACAACCACTTTTGTTTTATCTGTTTCATAAGCTGCTCTCCCTTTTCCCTACATATTATACCCTCCAATTTTCCTTTTCACAATCTGCTTTTCGCCGCACAGGGACAAAGAGTCACTTGTGAGTTACTGTTCACAGGCAGGCATTTTCTGAACTGAAAATGCCGTATGATACAGTGGTGGCAGCAGATTTTGCCGATTTGGAATGCGAAGTGCGCATCCCGCCCGGAGGGCTTTTTCATTCATAGGACGTAATTTCCTATGAATGAAAAAAGCATGGCATCCCTCTGGACAACCATGCTTTTGGGTTATTGGTTCACACCTGTAGTGCAACTTCCAACAATTACAGTTCTTCGATTTTTTCTTTTGTTTCTTTCTCTGCTGTCTCGGCAAACCCGAGCACGACCTTAAACAGATCTCCGTCCACATACAGACGGAATGTACCACCCATAAGATCCATCAGGCTGTTTGCGATAGAAAGTCCGAGTCCGCTTCCTTCCGTATTTCTGGATGCATCGCCCCGCACAAAACGTTCCATCAGTTCATCACTGCTGATATTGAGCGGGTATTTTGACGTATTGCGGAAGGTGATAGACACCTGTGCCTCTTTTACTTCAAGATTGATGTAGACACGCGTCCCACTCTGGGCATATTTGCAGATATTATTCATCAGATTATCGATCACACGCCAGAAATGTCTGCTGTCCGCCATGATATAGACCGGCGTCTCCGGCTTCTCGATCACAAGATCAAGTCCTGCCGCTTTTGTCTTTTCCTCAAATTCCCCGACCGTCTGCGTCATGAATATCCCGGCTTCTAACCGCTCTAAATGTACCGGAAGATTTCCGGTTGATGCTTTGGACGCCTCGATCAGGTCTTCGATCAGCTTTTTCAAGCGGCTCGACTGACGTTCTAACACCTCTAAATACTCCTGCGCTGTCTCGTTGTGCAGATCTTCTTTTTCCAGCAGATCCACATAGTTGATGATCGATGTCAGCGGAGTCTTGATATCATGGGAAACATTTGTGATCAGTTCTGTCTTGAAACGCTCACTCTTCATCCGCTCCTCGATCGCATGTGTCATGCCGTCGCTGATATGGTTGATCTGTTCTCCCTGTTCCTTAAATATACCGGTCATACGCTTTGTACTGATCTGATAGCCCGGCTCACCGCCTGCAATTTTTTCCGTTCCGTTCTTTAACTGGTTCAACTGCACACAGTACCACAGGACCAGCGGATATAAAACCAGTTTTTCTAACAGCCAGAGTAAAAGGGCTATGTCTGAATTAAAAAACATCAATACCCCTATGCCCTCAAAAAATGCAAGTACCAGCATGACCAGGATCACTTTCCAGAGAAACCCGATATTTTCCCAGATCATCCGGGCGAACTGTCCGATTTTACGGAAAAGCTGGTAACACAGGGTATGTCTCCACCATTTTCCCAATTTTACCCGCACGGAAAAACTTAATAAAAACAGTAACAACAGCCATCCCATGCAAAGGGTTGCAACTGCAGTAACAAATAAGATAAACGGCAGATACGCAACATCGACATTTATCAGGAATATCGCTGCCACATAGAAAACAAATACCTCTGCCAGCACAGCCCCCACTGCAAAAACATCCAGCCACAGATGATCCCAGACAGTCGTAACGATCTCATCCGTTCCATTCCGGTGCCCCGCCGCACACATCAGAAATACAAAGGCTGCTGCTCCGATGATAAAACTTACAAACATTGTGACTAGCGCCGTGTAACGCATGCTGTATACAAAATTCAGCAGGGTATTTGCCTGTACGTACAAGTCCGTACTGTTCCAGTCTGTCCCAACATTCTGCGGCAGGATCACAACCATCTGATAAGTGGTTTTCGGTGATGTGTTCCCCATGTTTACCCAGAGTGTATAGTTGCTGTCAAGATAATAATCCTCGTGTGTTGTATACGAAACGCTGGCATCTTCTTTGTTTTTTTCAGATGAGTCCACCCGGTCGATCTCATCCATGGATATCTCCCGGACTCCGTCTAATAACACATTTCCCCAGTGATTTACATCCATGCGCGTGCCATCAAACATGTCAAACGTGACGTATTCTCCATTTGCAATATCATCCATGCCGCTGTCTGTGACATCCGTCAGTGGCTCTTCCGTTGATTCTGCTACTGTATCCCCGTCCGCAGCATCGGTCAATGCCACATCTGCAGCCATTCTTTCCACAGAAACAGCATCGGTCAATGTCTCATCTGTAACCGTTCTTTCCGCAGAAGCAGCATCTCCTGTCTCGTCTGTGTGTTCAAACAGATACATTTTTCTCTCGGTATCATAAGTAAAAACTGCGCTTCCATATCCGTCTATGTCCGTCTCAATCGTCTGCACCGGATAATACTCATTTCCCGCCAGATAAACAAAAATACCTTTTGCCTCATCATAACAGATACGGTCCGCATAGACGCTGACCCATGAATCTTCCCCCGAATACATAAGTTCCACACCGCCGCCGGTCAGGAAATTTCCATTTGTGTATACAATCTGATCTTCGTCCGATAATTCCACACTGTTTGTATACACATCTTCCAGACTGATCTTATCCGAAAAGTTGCGTTCCGCATACGATTTTTCATCATTCAGGTCAATCCCCTCGAGACTGTCTGCTTTGATAATACCATATTTAAAATATTTGCTTTCTACAGAACCTGCCGGCTGTTCCCGCCTTACATCATCCACCGCGGACAGACCATATTCATAGGAAACATTTTCAAACCACTGCTTTCTTGTTTCATCCTTTGAATTTCTATAGATTCCTTCATCAAACATAAAGATCACACCCACCGCGCTGAACACAAAACACAGTGCACTGGCACTGAGCGCGATCCAGGCAATGATCTTTGCCGCTGTCGATCCTCTCCAATTTTTCACTTTTCTCACACCTGTCCTTCCATTTTATAACCGCGTCCCCACACAACTTTCAAATACCGCGGTTCTGCCGGGTTATACTCCACTTTTTCCCGCAGATGCCTGATATGTACCGCCACCGTATTCTCCGTTCCGTAGGGATTATCCTGCCATACCTGTTCGTAAATCTGGTTCGGGGAAAACACCTCTCCGGGATGCTCCATCAGAAGTTTTAAAATATCGTATTCCGTGCGTGTCAGAGAAATCTTTTCGCCGTCAAGCGACACCTCTTTGCTGCGGTCGTCAAGTTCGATCCCGCCGATCGAGAGAACATCTTTTCTGATAGCTCCGCCTCCGAGCTGCATATAGCGTCTGAGCTGTGATTTGACGCGCGCCTGCACTTCAATCGGATTAAACGGTTTGGTGATATAATCGTCCGCCCCGACGGTCAGCCCTAACACTTTATCCGTATCCTCACTTTTTGCTGTCAGTAAAATAACCGGAACATTGCTCGTCTCACGGATTTTCACCATCGCTGCAATCCCATCCATCTCCGGCATCATGATATCCATCAGTACCAGATGAATATCCTGTTCCTTTAACACCTCAAGCGCCTCTTTTCCGTTATATGCCTCAAATACCTGATAACCGTCCGCCATCAGATAGATTTTTAATGCTGAAACAATGTCTTTCTCATCATCGCACACCAGTATACTGTACATGTTTTCCCCTTTTCCGCAGGTTTTTGATAGATTTTTACATAAACCTGTCTCTTTATGATCATGCTTTTATTGTAACGGAATAATTATGAATTTCCAATCAGTCAAAACATTAAGATTTGATGAAGTTGTACCTTGTATTCGGATAAAAGGAATGCTAATATAGAAAGGTAGTGCTCCCGGAAGTTTTTATTTTCCGGGAGTAAATTATGGAATTTTTTACACAAAGGTTAAACAAAGGAGGATTTATGGAAGAAAATAAAATGGGCGTCATGCCGATTGACAAACTCATTATCTCAATGTCCCTGCCGATCATGATCTCCATGCTCGTTCAGGCGCTCTATAATATTGTCGACAGTATTTTTGTTGCCATGATCAGCGAAAATGCCCTGACCGCAGTGTCTATGGCTTTCCCGATCCAGAACCTTATGATTGCTGTCGGTGTCGGAACTGCCGTCGGCGTAAATGCGCTTTTAGCGCGCTCCCTGGGAGAAAAGGATACCGAAAAAGTAAATAAGGTCGCAGAAAATGCTGTATTTTTAATTCTTGTCAGCTATCTGCTCTTTCTGATCATCGGTCTGTTTTTTGCAGAACCGTTTTTCCGCAGCCAGACAGATATTGAAGAGATCATCGTTTATGGAAAACAGTATCTGACGATCTGCTGCTGTCTTTCTTTCGGTATTTTTACGCAGCTTATGTTTGAGCGTATGCTACAGGCAACCGGAAAAACCATTTATACCATGTATACACAGGGTATCGGTGCGATCATCAATATCGCTCTCGATCCGGTTCTCATCTTTGGTCTGTTTGGTCTCCCGAAAATGGGCATTTCCGGTGCTGCTGCTGCAACCGTCATCGGACAGATGATTGCCGGTATTCTGGCAGTTGTTTTAAACCACACAAAAAATAAGGAAGTACAGATTGACCTGCACCATTTCCGCCCGGACAAAAATATTATCGGACAGATTTATGTGATCGGTGTTCCTTCTATTGTAATGCAGGCGATCGGTTCCGTGATGAACTACGGTATGAACCGTATCCTGATCGCGTTTTCCTCCACGGCAACCGCAGTGTTCGGCGTTTACTTTAAACTGCAGAGCTTCGTATTTATGCCGGCTTTTGGTTTAAACAACGGTGTCATCCCGGTTATGGCATACAATTACGGTGCCGGAAACAAAGAGCGTGTCACAAAAACTTTAAAACACTGTGTCGCTTATGCAGTCAGCATCATGGCAGTCGGCCTGCTTTTATTCCAGCTCTTTCCAAAGCAGCTTCTCTCCATGTTTCAGGCTTCCGACACAATGCTCTCCATCGGTGTCCCTGCGCTGCGTATCATCAGTTTAAGTTTCCTGCTTGCCGGCTTTGGAATCTCCTGCAGTAGTATTTTCCAGGCACTTGGAAAAGCAGTCTACAGTATGTGCATTTCCATTGCAAGGCAGTTGGTGATCCTGCTTCCGGCAGCATACCTGTTAGCACAGTCCGGCAATGTCAATCTGGTATGGTGGGCATTCCCGATCGCTGAACTGGTATCTGTGGGTGCAACTGCATTTTTCTTAATGAAGATCAACCGGAGTATCGTGAGCAGGATCGGACAGTAACATTACAAAAAAATCCCGTATGAGACTGATTTTAAAAATCATACTCACACGGGATTTTTTACTGCTCTTTTATTTCTGGTTTGCCGGTTCCATATTGACGGAGCGGCCTTTGATCTTTGCATTTTTCATGGCTTCTAAAACTTCTTTTCCGTATTCTCTCGGCACTTCCACGAATGTGTATTTATCATACATATCAATGGCTCCGACAAGTTTACCCGGCATGCCGGATTCGCCTGCAACCGCACCTAAGATATCGCCCGGTTTCACGCGGTCTTTTTTACCGATGTTGATAAACAGACGCACCATGCCCTCTTCAGCTCCGGTATTGTCAAAATCAAAAGAGTCCTCTCTGTCATTGTCAAGATTGATCTGTCCCAACGCCTGTTTTAAGAATGCTGCTGCAATGTCCATTGCAGTATAATCAGATTCGTTGATCTGCTTTTCGATGATATCGATCGTATCTTTTAAATTTTCCTCGTCGATAATTCTTCCGATTTCTTCCATGACCTTCTCAGCCTTGATCTGTGCCACATCATCCGTGGACGGGATCGGCATTGCAACGATCTTGGTCTTGCAGTAACGCATGATATCTTTTAATTTATATACTTCTTTGCCTTTGACGAAAGTAAACGCACGTCCGGTTCTTCCGGCACGTCCGGTTCTTCCGATACGATGAACATAATATTCGTCATCCTGTGGAATATCATAATTGAATACCGCTTCCACATCATCCACATCGATACCTCTCGCTGCAACATCGGTCGCGATCAGGATCTCTGTTTTTCCGGTACGGAAACCGCGCATCACACGGTCACGCTGTGTCTGCTTCATATCTCCGTGCAGTCCCTCTGCAAAATAACCGCGTCCCTGCAGTTCCTCGGTCAGTTCGTCCACCATGCGTTTTGTGTTACAGAACACCAGAGAGAGTTTTGGATTATAATAATCAAGGAGTCTGGTCAAAACTTCTATCTTGTCTTTTCTCTTTACATCATAGTAATACTGCTCAATATTCGGAACGGTCAGCTCTTTTTTTACCACTTTGATCGTCACGGCATCGTGCTGGTATTTCTTGGTGATATCTAAGATCGGCTTTGGCATGGTCGCAGAAAATAACACCGTCTGACGTCCTTCCTCCGGGATATACTCTAAGATCGTCTCAATATCCTCACGGAATCCCATGTTTAACATCTCGTCTGCCTCATCAAGTACGATCGTGTTCACTGCCTCACAGCGGATCGTCTTTCTGCGCAGATGATCCATAACACGTCCCGGTGTACCGATAATAATCTGTGCCCCACCCTTCAATGCCTTGATCTGACGGCTGATCTCCTGTCCGCCGTACACCGGAAGGATCTTTACACCGTGCATATATTTTGCAAGTTTACGGATCTCATCCGCCACCTGGATGGCAAGCTCTCTTGTCGGTGATAAGATGATAACCTGTGTTTTTTTATTATTCGGATCTACTTTATGCAGTACCGGGATTCCAAATGATGCCGTCTTTCCGGTTCCTGTCTGTGCCTGTCCAATGACATCCACACCGGACATCACAACCGGAATTGCCTGACTCTGGATCGGTGTTGCCTCTTCAAATCCCATTTCTGCTATCGCACGCAATACCTGCGGATATAAATCTAACTGATCGAATCTAACTGTTTCCATATATTTCCTTTCTATAGAAACGTGCGCCATTGGCGCGCGTAAAACAAGGGGCTGATCAACAGCCCCCATAAGCGCAACAGTCTGAATGATAACACGGTGCCCGTACTTTTGTCAAGAAATTCCCCCGCGCAACAGTTCGCATCAGCTGCGGATTTTCGGGAATTATGTACCCCAAACCTCATCTTTCGACAAAATCGTCGCCGATTTTTGGTCTGGGTGTTACTTCTTATTTAAAAGCAATCGACAATCATGTATATTATCCATTCTACTGCATCACTTTTTACTTCCGGTTTTCCGTGTGAAAAACTCGATTGCGGATTTTTGTTTCTATCTGTTATATTCTATGCCGCATTCATAAAATGTTTCCTGTTTTATTTGTCACTCACATCTGCTAAGTGTCCCAGTGCAAGATCATTTCTGGATTTTTTCTTAACCTGATAAAGCATCGCATCTGCCGCATGCAGAAAATCCCAGCTCTTTGTATCATCTTTCGGAATATCATAACAGATTCCCTGTGAGATTGTCACGATAGGCATTGCCTTAGAATATGCATGTTGGATTCCAAGATCAATGATCCGCTGCCGCAATCCCTCCGCCGCATGTCTGACCGCTTCCTCCGTCATATTCTGATAGAGAATGATAAACTCATCCCCTCCATATCTCGCACAGAATATCATATCATTCTGCATCAGCTCAAGCTGCTTTGCGATCCGCTTAATGCACTCATCCCCTGCCTGATGTCCGTAGTTATCATTATACTGCTTAAAATAATCGATATCCAGGATCTCCATGGCAAGCGGCGTCTGCTCTGATAATGCCTTCTCAAATACCTGATCCAGATAATCATTAAGGCGGAACCGGTTTGCCAGGCGCGTCAGTGCATCCGTCTCTGACTTTTCCAGAAGCCGTATATTTGCTTCTTCCATCTCGCGTCTTTTTTTGTTCGCCCGCTCTAAAGATTCCCGCACATCAAGCATATTTGCGATCATCGCCTGTTTTTCTTTTTCCATGATCTCGGACAACTCGTAGTACTGCCCCGCAGCCTCTAAATATGCATCATTATCCTTATGCATACGGTAAAACTTAATTTTCAGGGAAATAATCTGCCTCTGAAGATTGACGATCTTTGACTGCCATGTCAATGGCTCTAAAATTTCCATTACCCGCAAAAAAGCATCATCATTTCCGATTTCAAGCAAAAGCTGGCTGAATTCATAAAGATCACTAAAAATATCCATGATCGGAATATCTGCATTGATCTCCTCACAGATCAACCGGATGCATTCATCACGCGCCGCCGTCTTTCCGGTTGCATGGCATACCTGTGCCTTAAAACAGCGAAAACTGAGCAGTTCAATGCCATCAATACGGCCCGCGCACTCATCCGAGACAAGCTCTGCATAATGTGCTGCACGCTCCGGCATATCGCGATACAAAAAACCGGTTCCCATTCCTATATAAACACAGGTGATCAGGCGGTAATTTTTATCATCTTTCACAAAATCCTTTACATGCTGTCCACAATTTTCAAAATATCTCTGTGCCTCTAAATATTGTCCACAGGATAAATATAAATTTCCAAGATTTATATCTATCATGGTTTCTTCCTGTTTTAACTGATATTTCGTACAGAAATTCAATCCGGTCAGATAATAGTCAAGTGCGATCGGCTCATTTCCCCGATTGATCGCCGTAATTGCCATCAGATTATATGCACGCGCCACAAGTTCCCACTGATTTGATTCATTCAGATAAGATACGCCTTTGCTGATGCAGAAAAAAAACTTTTCACTTTCATTTAACAGATAATAAGTCTCTGCACTGTAATAGTATGCAAATCCAAGCAGCTTTGGATCATTTTTTTTCATTGCATACTGTTCAATATCATAACAAAACTTCAATGTCCGTTTTGCATCGTTTCCCCGGCTGTCGTACACTCCCTGTATCCATGCGCGGACAATTTCATCATATCCGTCGTATTCCATGTGCACTGCCTCCTCTCATTCCACAACAGACATTTCTTTTCACGTTTTCTCTCTAAAAAGAATGCCATTTTATTATAAAATAGAACTGTGTCTTATTCAAGGAAGAATGCTTTTTCTTTTATTCGAAATATGCTACCGGATCCACGGGTGTGCCATCTTTATCAAGTTCAAAATACAGATTGCTTCCCTCTACCGTGAAGTATTTCGTCGGCTCTCCAACATATCCTAATACATGTCCGGCCTCCACATAATCTCCCTTTGCAAAATTCAGCTCCTTTAACTGTCCGTAAACTGCCTCATAGCCATCACCCAGATCGACCGTAACTGTACAGCCTGTCACCTCATCATTTTCAATACTCTTAATCTGGCCTTTGGCAACTGCATAGACTTTATCATTGACCTCACCTGCAATGATCACTGCCGGATTATATTTATACTGGTCAAGCGTCGGGAAATAAACCGTGGAATCCATGCTGTAATTGATGATCACGTTTCCCTCCATCGGCCAGAGCAGCTCCTCCGAAAAATGAAGTGTCTGTGCTTTGCCTGTCGTCTGAATGCTCTGTGCTGCTTCTGTTTCTTCCGTTTCCGCTGCATTATTTTCTTCTGCAAGTTCCGCCGTTACGGCAGGATCATCCAGTTCATTCTCCATTTCATTTAAAGACTGTTTTGGAGGAACCAGTGCAGATGCCTCGGCAGACTGCTCCGAACTCTCCTCTGCTGCAATATCATCTGCCTGTTTCTGCATTTCTTCTGCAAGTTCGGCTTCCATCTGCTCCCGTTCCTTTTCCTGTCGGCTGCTGTATAACGCAGTCGTTCCAACTGCCGCTAAAGCGATCAGCAGCCCCGCAATCACATATTGTCTGTACCCCAAAAAACCTTTCTTTTTCATTATTTCTCACCATCCATTATTTATTTTTAACCATAGTGTTTCCACATCCCGGATGGTTTATACGATTATTTTTTTATTTCTTTCCTATAAATTACCAGCCTGCCCGATCACTGCTCCCTTATAAAAATAAGCAAGAATCTCCCGATAACCATATCCCTCTTTTGCAAGTTTCTCTGCTGTATTCTGGCTTAATCCAAAACCATGTCCCATGCCCCTTGCCACGATACGCACATGATCGTCTATTTCCGTGATCGTAAAGCAGGCAGATGGAAGCTCTAATGCATGGCGGAACTGCTCTCCATCGTATGTTTCCCCCGCAACTTTGATTTTTGTCACATACTCTGCCGCATCGCGGCTTACGATCTCAATCTGTGTCAGTTCCGTCAGCCCTGCATCAGGATATGCCGCACGGCATTTTTCCAGGAACTCCTCTTTTTCATAATAAAACACGGAAAGATAACCTTCCGCCGTGGTGTCCGCATGACATTCTGCCGTAACAAGATATGGCATGTCTGCATCTTCATATAACTCTGACATGCTGCGTGTCCGCCCACTGCTGATCGCATGATATGCCGCATATATGTAAGTTCTGTTATATAAGAGTGTCTCCCCCGCCGTCGCTTCCACACAGGATTTCAGTTTCTGATAATTTTTATCAAAATTTTCTCCCCAAAGCTCCTGCTGCTGATCCGGCGGCATGCTCTCCGGTTCCTTCGTCCCCGCCTGCATGGCATCATACAGATTCGTTCTGGCGATCACACATTGTGCTTTGATCGTTTCCGCTGATTTATCAATCCCGATCTCCTGCGCCACGATCTGCAAGACCTTCATCTCAGTTTCTTCATCCTCATCCTTACTGTCTCCACTTTGTGTCTCTGCCTGTCCTGATAAGATATCTTTTTTATTTTCCTGATGCTCCCGGACTTCCCTCTCCATACCCTCTACACTGTCTATTGTGTTCAGTACTTCCTGCGCCCCTTCCTTTCCATAAATGAGGTTTTCCAGGCGCATTCGCTGCATCAGTGTTGTGATAAAAACCGGCACCAGTAATATCAGACATATTCCTTTCAGCCAGAAACCTGCACGTTTTCTTCGTCTTTTTCCCATAAAAAAATCTCCCTGTCCATTTAATATATGAAACAGAGAGACTTCTCATTCAGATTTTTTACATCACATTCATTACCAGACTAAATGCCTGCATCATTACAAATCCGATCTCTGCCATGATCAGCAGTGCATAAAGTACGGTATACACGATTGGAAACGCCATTTTGCGTTTTAAAAGATGTGCCCGCCATACATAATAACCAGGCTTTAAAAAGATTGCAAACAGGATCAGTCCAAGTATTTTATAATTCTGCTTGTTGATCTTTACAATGTCGATGACAACAAAAATAATGAATGCCGCAAGCAATGCATAATTAAGCAGAGAAAATATCACATAACTTCCATTGTACATCACATTCATATAGCTGCCATCCATAATGCTGTCATAAGTCATTGCCTGAAATACAGATGATGTCGCAACCATGCTGATGATCTCACGCAGCGGCATTACGATCAGTAACAGATAGCAGAAAATATCTGAAACCGGACCATGCTGCTCCTGTGGTGTCCAGTTATTCTGGCTGTACTGCGGATTGCCATAGGTCTGCTGTCCTCCATTATACTGCTGATCCCCGTAAGTCTGCTGTCCATTGTTATACTGCTGATTGCCATAGGTCTGCTGTCCGTTGTTATACTGCTGATCCCCGTAAGTCTGTTGTCCATTGTTCATGTTCTGATTTTCGTCCATAATCTCCTCCTTAATTTTGCTTTATTTTTTCTGTCTGTTTCCAATAATATTGGAAAGAGCTGCAAACTGCTCTAACGTGAGCGCCTCCCCCCGGATGGTAAGCGGTTCTCCAAGTTCTGCGATACACTCCTGTATCTCTTCCTTGGAAAGATGTACCTGCGGCGCATTCGACAATCCGTTCGCCAGTGTTTTTCTTCTCTGGTTAAACGATGCCCGGATAATGTGAAACATCAGTTTTTCATCATCCACCTGTACCGGCACCTCCTCGTGTCTGGTCAGCCGGATCACTGCACTGCCGACATTCGGGCGCGGCATAAAGCAGTTTGGCGGAACATTGGCAACGATCTGGGGTTTTGCATAAAACTGCACCGCTAACGACAGTGCACCGTAATCTTTCGTTCCCGGTCCTACCTGCATGCGGTCTGCAACTTCCTTCTGCACCATGACCGTAATGCTGTCGATCGGAACATGGCTCTCAAAAAGTCCCATGATGATCGGTGTGGTAATATAATAAGGAAGATTTGCAACGACCTTGATCGGCTTTCCACCATTTCTTTCCATCGCAAGTTTTGCGATATCCAGTTTTAAAATATCCTGGTTGATCACAGTCACATTGTCATAAGCGCTTAATGTATCCTCTAAGATCGGGATCAGATTGGTATCGATCTCTACCGCAGTCACTTCCCTGGCATTTTCACACAGATACTGTGTCATCGTACCGATACCCGGACCGATCTCAAGAACAAAATCATCCTTTGTCACTCCCGCGGCCTCGACGATCTTCTCAAGTACATGCGGATCGATCAGAAAGTTCTGCCCGAATTTTTTCTGAAAATTAAAATGATATTTCTGCAAAACCGCAATCGTATTCTGCGGAATCCCTAATGTAGCCATAAAACTCCTCTCAATCCTCCCGGTTACTTAATATTTCCTCAAACAGCGTATCTAAAAACTCTTCATACAACCCGTTAAATGTCTCATGAAAAGTCTGTGCCACACTTGCATCTCCCTGACCTGTCATCTGTGCCTCCTCAAAAAGTGCAAATGCCGTTTCATAAAGCTCCGGATTTTTATCATAAAATACTTCCGTCAGTCCATCCTGAAAAGCAAACTGCGCCTCCTGGGAAAGATTGTCCTTGAAATCTTCCTTGGAAATACAGCCTTTCTCCTCATAATCAGAAAGATAAATATGTCCCTCTGCAGATTTTACAAAATCGCGAAATACCGTTGCCACATCCTCGTATGTAACAGGAACATAATTCTCATTCCAGTATCTGTCAAATGTTTCCCTGTCCGGAAAGTGTGAAAAAATATCGTTATCCATGTTATTCTCCATTTCTGCGTGTGAAAATTCTTATGTTTCACACTATTCTCCATTTCTGCGTATAAAATATTGTATACAATAAACAGACTGCGCATTCCATGGGCAGGCCTATCGCCATAAATATACAAACAGGATGCCATCACGGTCTGTCCGTCTCTGACACCCTGTCTTTCATTATATACAAAAATCATATATAAGGCAAAGATTTATTTTTCATCGTGGAACATTTCGATAACACTGTTCAGCCGTACAATATTCTCACGGTTATTGTCCACAAGTGTTTCATTTCCCTGGACGATTCCGGAAACCTCAAGTGTTTTCTGTGCAATATCCGTCACACCATCAGCCGCCTCGGAAACCGTCGAACTGACACCCTGCATGGCATCTGCAATCTCAACAATAGAACTTAACAGTGTATTGATCTGTCCGCTGATGGCAGACATATCATCATCAAATACGGTTGCATCTTTCGTATACTGGTCTGCAACCCCCATAAAGTCCTCATAATCTTTTAGTACTGTCTGCTCTAAGAAATCCGTACTTTCCTTTAAGCATCCTGTCATATTTGCCACAGCCTGGTTTACCTCGGCAATGATTTCATTGATACTGCCGACCGTCGTGGATGTCTGGGCTGCCAGCGTACCGATCTCTCCGGCAACGACTGCGAATCCCTTTCCTGCCTCTCCGGCTCTTGCCGCCTCGATTGAGGCATTTAATGCCAGCAGATTCGTCTGACTTGAAATTTCAAGGATTGCCTGTGTAAACTGGTTGATCTTTTCTACTGCTTTTGCCTGCTCCATGGCAGCTTCCGTTTTCTGCTGTACATTTTCGTACATCTGAACCGTTTTTTCGCTTGCAGCCTGCGTCTTTAACTTAAGCTGACCTGCGCGTTCCTTTACCTCAACAGAAGACTCCCGTCCCTCCTTTGAATACCGCTCAATATCCGTTGCGCGCTCTTTGATGTCACTGACTGTGGTGTTGACCGTCTCCATCGTCGCCGCTGTCTCTTCCATTGCTGCTGCAAGTTCCTGCGTCGTATCTGTGTTGACGCTGCTCATCTCACGCACACGTTTCGTTGTATCAGAAAGCTGTTCTGTCGTATTTTTCAGATCTGTGTATACATGACGGATATTTGCTACCATTTGACGCAGATTCTTGCGCATGTTGTGAAGTGATATCGCCATTCTTCCGGTTTCATCTTTTCTTTTATAAAGGTGCTGGTTTGCCGGATTGCTCGCAAACTCAAATTCAGCCGTCTGTTTTACGATACCGTCGATCTGGGTGATCGGCTTTGTGATTGTAAATCCGAGTACTGTACCGATAATTATAGTAAGTATCATTGCAAAAGCAGCTCCTCCGAATATCTGTTTTGCAAGCTGTCTGGATTTTTCCTGCAGTTCAGTTTTTGGTGCCGTAAGGACAAATTTCATGCCATTTTCCAATGTCTTATAATACATGACCTTATCTTTTCCCTGATAAGTATAGGAAACGGCAGTCTCCTCCGTCTGCTCATTTCCAAGCGCATCCACTACAGCCTGCAAACCACTGTCTGCATCTGCAAGGTTACTTCCAATCTCAAGATCTTTGTGATACATTACCTCACCGGAATCATTGGCAAGGAAACCATAACCACTATCAAATATACTTAAAGAATCAATCGTATTTGTAAATTCACTGAAATCAATATCCATTCCAATGATACCAATGGACTCTCCATCCACCTCAATCGGAATAACATAAGAAATCATATACACACCTATGTTAGAATTCAGATATGGTTCCATCCAGGTTTCTTTTCCGTTCTGTACCGGAATATAATACCATCCGACATGCTCCACATCACTCGGATCATACATGGAAAAGTCTGTTGGCGTCACACTCTCAAATTCACTGTCACTGTTGTTCCTTGTAAGGAAAAGCCCGCTTGTCGGTTCCGTAAATTCAGGGTTATAACGGATATACGCTGTGAGTGCTCCCTTTGTGTTCTGTGCAGACTGCATCAGGATAGGAAGCATCTGCTTTGTATAAGTATCCACATAATCCCTGCTTGTCCGGAAAGATGCTGCATGTTCCAGTTTGGCAACTGCAATGCTGTATACCATTTCCACTGACTGTGAAACATTCTGCATCATGGTATCAAGTTCATCGCTCTGACTCACACACTTAAGCTGCATTTCCTGCTGTGAATCTTCATAAGAAGTGCTGACTGAGTTTACAATACTGATCGCTCCGCAGATAAATGTAGATACCAGCGAACATAGTATTACGGTTACAATAATTTTTGTTTTTATTGATTTCATACCAATTTCCCCCTCTGTCCAGATTCCTCCTGTTGTTTCAATTTTACCATATTCGACTTTATTTTCAATAAAATATATACTGTTTCGTTATGTTTTCGTAGATTTTAAAAATTATATGCTATTTTTTTATTCATTTTATCGAACATATTTTCGTTTTTCTATTGCATGTGTTTTGATTTTGTGTTATATTGATTTTATCGAACACTCGTTCTGTTTTTAGTAATATGCGACCGATAATCCAACCCCGTTTATATGTAACTATGAAGAATATGAAAAGACCATGAGAAATGGAGATCAACATGAACATCCAGCAAAATATGTCCCTAATGGAAAAACTTTCTATACTTACCGCCGCTGCAAAATACGATGTTGCCTGTACTTCCAGCGGTGTGGACCGCCGTGGCAATGGCACCGGCATGGGGAACTCTCTCGCCTGCGGAATCTGTCACTCATTCTCTGCGGATGGGCGCTGTATTTCTCTGCTCAAGATCCTCTTTACCAATGAATGTATTTTTAACTGCGCCTACTGCCAGAACAACTGTAACTCCGATGTAAAACGGGCTTCCTTTACCCCGGATGAAGTCTGTGAGCTGACGATAGAATTTTACCGGCGCAACTATATTGAGGGACTTTTCCTAAGTTCCGGCATCATGATCAGTCCCAATTACACGATGGATCTGATCTATCAGACCCTCTACCGGCTACGCAATGTCTACCATTTCAACGGCTATATCCATGTCAAAGCGATTCCCGGCGCAGATCCTGTCCTTGTGGAAAAAGCCGGTTTTCTTGCCGACCGTATGAGTGTCAATTTAGAACTTCCGACCGCCGACAGCTTAAAGAAACTGGCTCCCTATAAGTCCAGAACTACTATTTTAAAACCAATGCGCCAGATCCAGAACCGCATTACGGAAAATAAGGATGAACTTGCCATTTACCGCAAAGCACCGCGTTTTGTCCCCGCCGGTCAGAGCACACAGATGATCATTGGTGCCACTCCGGAACACGATTATGAAATCATGCGCGTTGCTGAGACACTTTATCAGAAGTTTGACTTAAAGAGAGTTTTTTACTCGGCTTTTGTCAATGTAAACCACGACTCAAACCTGCCGGTTCTGCCGGGTGGTCCGCCTCTTTTACGTGAGCACCGCCTCTATCAGGCAGACTGGCTGCTGCGCTATTATGATTTTAAAGTAGATGAATTACTGACCAAAGACCGCCCGGATTTCAATATCTATCTGGATCCAAAATGTGACTGGGCACTCCGTCACCTGGAGTATTTTCCGGTTGAGATCAACCGCGCCGATTATCACACCCTTTTGCGGGTTCCCGGCATCGGTGCAAAATCTGCCTCCCGCATCGTAAAGGCAAGACGTATGAATAAACTCGATTTTTCCGATCTGAAAAAGATCGGTGTCGTACTAAAACGTGCCCTATACTTTATCACCTGTTCCGGTCGCATGATGTATCCCACAAAATTAGACGAGGATTATATCTGCCGCAGCCTGATTGCCGACCGTACCCAGATTCCACGCGAAATACGTGAGGCAGGATATCAGCAGCTCAGTTTGTTTTCCTGATGATGCTGAATGGAGATTAGTGTGAAAAATAAGATTTTTCACATGCAGGATTTGTGCTTACGCACAAACTTGAGATGCAAATGAAAACGTTGTTTTCATTGAAAAACAGCGCAAGAATGGGGATTAATATGTACACATTTATCTGCGAAGATTCTCCCAACGGAATTTTTTCCGGCATTTATGATGCGTGGGATTTTAAAGTAAATCAAAATAAAAAATATCCAGCCGGCAGCACAGCGACTGACACTTCTTCCCGCATATACCCGCATGCCTGCTCGCACGAAGATATCCACGTTGTCTGCCATGAGCCGGACAATTATCAACTGTTTTATGAGTATATCCATGTGGAAACTTCCACAGAAAAATCAGATAAAGTCGCCCGTACCATCCAGTGCAGGCTTGGCAGTGAATTTTACGATGCCATTTTAAATGCGATCCTCTCCATTGTTCCCGCGAAAAAGAATGACTTAGACAAAGCCGACGCTATTTACCACACTCTTGTACTTGGTCTGAATACAGCCGCCGGAGCACGCGCCATCCATGATCTCTCCAATCCTTATGTCCACCGCCTGTTTACATTGTCGCGCGCTACCGCAAACGAAGCGCATCACCTGCTCGGCTTTCTTCGTTTTTCGGAACTGGAAAATGGTGTTTTATTCTCCACGATCCATCCAAAAAATAATGCCCTGCCGATATTAGCAGAGCACTTCACCGATCGTCTCCCACAGGAGAATTTTATGATATATGATGAGAACCGGCAGCTTGCCGCAGTCCATGCCGCCGGCAAGAACTTCATGCTGGTGGATGCCTCCGGCATAGATCAGGACCTTTTAAAACGTACCTCCGAAAAAGAGTCTGCGTATCGGAAACTGTGGCTGGCCTTTTTTGACCAGATTGCGATCCAGGCACGGATCAATCCAAAACTTCAGGCACAGAACATTCCGAAGCGCTTCTGGAGTGATACACCGGAACTTGCAAAAAAATAAAGCCCTGTTCCAATTGAACAGAGCATCTCTTTACTATCTTATATATATTATAACCAAACTATTCTTTTTTGTAAATAATATCCTTATTACGAAACAGCCTTTCCGCATTTGCCCTCGTCGCCTGTTCTACTTCCTCCGGCGTGATCCCTCTTAATTCTGCGATCTTTTTAATCACAAACGGGATGTATGAAGAATCGTTTCGCTCCCCGCGGTGCGGCTCCGGCGCCATATACGGACAGTCCGTCTCAAGAAGGATCCGATCAAGCGGGATCTCCTGTACGGTCTCCTTTAACTTTTTCGCATTTTTAAAAGTCACAACACCGCCGACACCGATATAATATCCCATTTTTATAAATTCCTGTGCCATCTCTTTCGAATAAGAATAACAGTGGATCACTCCCGGTATCTCCTCCGCATGTACTGATTTCATCACTTCCATAGTATCCGCTGCCGCATCTCTGGAATGGATGATGACAGGAAGTGACGCTTCTCTTGCCATTTTCATCTGTTCCGCAAACCAGTATCTCTGCTGTTTTTGTACTTCCGGTTCTTTATCCCAGTAATAATCCAGCCCGATCTCTCCGACCGCAGCTACTTTTTCTTTTTTGGTCTGCTCTTTCAGCCATGCAAATGTTTCCTCATTCAGGCCACTGATATCGCTCGGATGTACACCGACTGCTGCATAGACAAACGGATACTTCTCCGACAGTGCAAGCGTTGTTTTGGTAGATTCGATTGAGGCACCGACATTGATAATCGTTCCTACACCACGCCCTGGCATAGATGTGATCAGCGCATCCCTGTCCTCCTCAAACCGTTCATCATCATAGTGTGCATGTGTTTCAAATATCATAATTATATTTCTCCTTTATTTACCTGCATGAGTACCGGGATTTTTCCAATGATCTCACCGCCAGGTACACTCTGTCCACCATATACAGCCTCGATTACCGGTGCAATCCCTTCAACTGAAATCCTGCTTTAAATATATACCCTTTTACGCCAAGTTCCAATACTTTTACAATATATTTTAGATCTGTCTTTTTAATTTAACCGGAAAGTTTCAATGGCATTTTCTAACTGTTTCATGCTGTCCATCATCTTTACGACTTCGGATTTTAAAGCCTCTGAATCCTCCATCTGCTGTCCAAGGAAGCGATTTATTTCCTCCGTGGTTCTTACGGTATGTTCAGAAGAATCCCCGATTGCACGTATTTTATCTAACACTGCATGTCTTCTACCGTTCATCTCATCCACTTTTCCCGATATCTCATCCAGTTCCTGTATCATACTCTCCATGACGCTGCTCATGTTTCCAAATGCCTCCATGGTATATCCGGCACTCTCTACCATTTCATTGACTTTGCCGCTTGTCTCCATGACACATTCCCCGGACTGCAGGACTTCATTTTCATTTCCGCTACGGTCATGATCAGGGATCTCATTCTTGTAATGGTATGAAATAATGCCTCGGAAAGTTTTCCAAACTCTCCACCTTTTTTCCGTTTCTCTTTTTCCTGTACCGTAAGATCTCCGTTTGCCACACGATCAAGTCTTCCGATACTTTTTCTGATATTGCGCGTAATGCCTGCCGTGATCACGGTTGCAATAAGCATGGCCGCAATGCATGCCGCAACGATCATAGCGATCGTGATATCCCGGATATCTTTCGTTCCTGCGGTAATGTACTCAATCGGCACCATCACAACAATTTTTCCACCTGTCACGGAACTCTCTGCACTCATATAATAATAACGTCTGCCATCCACTTTTACATAACTGCTGCTTTCTGCTGTATCTATCAGACCACTGTCAACCGGATTATTTACGCTGATCATCCTGCCATCTGCAGTCATATCTATGGCTGTAAGCGCTGATTTTTCATAGTTCTGGGTAAGTCCCTCATAAGATTTCTGATACGAAACAACACCTATTATGATAATAAAAATAATGGGTACTAAAAATCCCGTTATTAACTGCAGTCGGATCGAGCTGTGCGGTACAACGATTTTTATCTGATGCAGTTTTATTTTTTTCGACATAAAAAAACCTCCCATCTTTTTATCTTTATCATAAAAGGACGAAAGGTTTTATAAAATGTCTTATTTTTTAATTGGGTATCGTTTTTTTATTAAATGGAAATATTAATATTCTCTACCGGACTCTGTCCTGCTGCAAGTGCAGTTTGCGCCGAAGCACCTGTATAAGCAGCGGATGTGCCCTGCGACAATGTATCGGTATCACCGCTCATTGTCTGATCTGTCTCTAGCTCTGCATCCTGCTGCGCCTGCATCTTAATCTGTGCCTCCGTCAGCTGTAAATTTGTGGATTCGGCAGACAGACTCACGATCACACCGGAATCCGGCGATATATCAGACGTATTGCGGTTTCCCATCTGGTCTTTGATGTATTTCATATCCGCTTCACTGATCTTGCTTTGCTCCTGACGTCTGTGACTGTTGCGCTTCTGCCGTATCTCGATCCTTTTTGCCTTTTCTTTCTGTACGTTCTGGATCTCTTCGATTGCAATTTTTTCCTTTAACTCGCGTTCTTTATTTGCTGCACGGCGCTTGATCTCACCTTTCTTCTGCGTCACCTCAGACTTGTTTTCGCTTTTATATTTTCTATTTTCTATCTCTTCCTGTTTCAAATGACGCACTTTAAGCTGCGCACACTCTACCATCCGTCTTGCATGTGCAACTGCTGCAGATATTTCCTTGCTGTCGTATTCTCCCGTTGCGGCATACCGCTGCAAAGTGGCAAGCCTGCTTTTTGCCTTCGTCAGCGCATTTGCTGCCCCCTGCGGTTTCTTTGCACGCAAAAGCTGATTGGAAACTTCCTTATAGTTATAATTCAGTTTTTTCTTTGTGCCGCTGCTTTTGCTCTTTCCACAGACGTACTCAATACGCGCACGCGAATCCTTATTTGCATTTTTAATAGTCAATGTTCCAGCCATTGCCACTGCCACCGTGGTGCTCCCGGCACTGTTCACCGAAACTCCCATAACTCATATTCCTCCCTGACGTCATGACAGGGATCACATAATATTTTTTACCCGCTTTGCGCGTGCCTGTCATGAAAAATGAATCCATTCATATATCTTTAACATCGGCAAAACTGCACAAAATAATTACCTTCAATTTACATGATATGACACATCCAGAGCGTTTCCGCAATGTTAACCATACAAAACAATCCCAATATTACTGCAGACATATTTAAGACCAGTACCGGCACTTCTTTTCTGATCTGCCCGCGCATCTGTCTGATACAGAAAAGACAGACCGCCATCAGAATAAAATACAGGTAAATATACGGCCGGTCCGCCGATGCATAGATCGTCGGCGAAAAACCCATGACAATACCGGATGCAAGCCCGACACCAAGTATGGCAATCGTATAGAAATACGTTTCCAGCTTTTCTCTCATCAGGCAAAACAGTGCATAGGACATTCCTGCCACCGTCACGATCAAAAATATCACCGGGAACCAGTTCGCAGGATCTTTAAAATTCCATTCCGCTGTCTGCTTTGGTATGATAAATATTTTTTCATACCACGGATGCCCGGTGCGGATCAGTGCATATCCAAGGATACAAAATACCGGAACAGATGACAGCAGCGTTTTTATCAAATTTTTTGTTTTCAGTCCGACCAATACGGCAAGCACGGCCGAGACGATCAGGAAAATACTGTTGACCTGCGCAACAAAAATGCGTTCTATATTTGCAGCCCCCATATATATTTTTTCCAAAACGGAAAAGTATGCAAATTCCGGCATACGTCCTTCCACTTCCTGCATACTGCGAATGCCGTTTCCCGGGCAGCGCAGAATCGTAAAAAGCGAGATCACATCAATGACTGCATATCCGTAGATCCACAGACTTCCAGACTTCTTTCTGCGCCAGCTATAAACCATGGCAAGAAACAGCAGCACCAGCAAAATTGCAGCAACCTGCTCCTGACTGCTGCAAAAAATGCAGGAAACCACACCGCCTGCACCTTCATACCAGTGTACATGTCCTTTCTGTGCCAGTTTCTGTAAAAGCAGGGCAATGTATAATAACCCAAGAAGCGGCCACAGATAATTGACCGTTGTCGCGATCCAGCCTGCTGACACCATATCAGAAAATGGATAAAGCAGCATAAATGCACAGACAAGCCATTTACCTGCCGTTTTATTTATGTTACATTCCATATCCAGATATTTTTCCGGATTCAAGAATAATAAGCGGTATAATAATACAGGAATCAATGTAAAAACAATAATATCCAGTATCTTCCACAGCCATGGAACCTGTACCAACGGGATAAGTACAAATTCGATTGCCATTCTTGAAGACCATGTCGCATAGCGGTGTGCTAAGATTTCCCAGATACTTCTTCCATCCATCAGAGTCTGAAAATAGACAACATCATCCCCCGCAGAAATTTTAATGACCAGATGCCAGATGAGCGCCGTCACAAACACCACCACAAATGGAATATTTTGCCTGAATACCTTTTGTATTTTTTCTTTCACTCTTTTGTTCCCCGATGTACTAGCAGATCTCAGCTCCGCTCGGCATTGCTTTTTCCGGTGTCATCAGTGCAAGATTACCCTCTGCATCTTCTGCACATAAGAGCATTCCCTCAGATAAAACTCCGGCAAGTTTTGCAGGTTTTAAGTTCACAAGTACCATTACTTTTTTGCCGACCATCTCTTCCGGTGTGTAGTATTTGCGGATACCGGAAACGATCTGTTTTACCTGACTTCCGATTTTTACCTGGGAACATAATAATTTCTTTGACTTCGGCACTGCTTCACAGGAAATGATCTCTCCGACCTGGAACTGCATTTTCATAAAATCATCATATTCGATCTCCGGTTTTGCCTCGATATCGATTGCTTCGCCTGATTCCTCTGTAGTCTCCGGCAGCTCGCCAAGCGCCTTCTGCTCTGCCTCAAACTCTGCTTTCTGTGCTTCACGGATCGCATCGATCTTTGGCATGATCTCTTTTGCATCCAGACGTGCAAAAAGGATCTCCGGTTTGTCTGTCACTTTATTTCCATTCTCATAAAGTCCGAATTTGTCCAGATTATCATATTCACGCATACCTGCATTCAGCTGCGCTAAGATACGGTCTGCTGTCTCCGGTAAGAAGCTCTTTAACAGACATGCTCCGATCGTGATGGACTCTACCAGATTATAAAGTACTTCTGCCAGCCGGTCTTTTGCTGCCTCGTCCTTTGCAAGTACCCACGGTGCAGTCTCATCAATGTATTTGTTGCAGCGGCGGAATAAGTTAAATACCTCTGTGATTGCATCTGCAACACGCAGATTTTTCATCTTCTCTGCAACTTTATCTCTCGCAGATGTCACAATTGCCTTTAAGTCTGCATCAACTTCCTCTGTCACACCTGTGCTCTTTACCACACCGTCAAAATATTTATTGCTCATGGAAATGGTACGGTTTACAAGGTTTCCAAGGATATTAGCAAGGTCAGAGTTGTAACGCTCGATGACAAGATCCCAGGTAATGATTCCGTCATTTTCAAACGGCATCTCGTGTAATACAAAGTAACGTGTTGCATCCACGCCGAATAAATCAGCCATATCATCTGCGTAGATCACGTTTCCTTTAGACTTACTCATCTTCTCGCCGCCCTGTAAAAGCCACGGATGACCAAACACCTGTTTTGGCAGCGGCAGATCCAGTGCCATCAAAAAGATCGGCCAGTAGATCGTATGGAAACGGATGATGTCTTTTCCGATCAGATGTAAGTCTGCAGGCCAGTTCTTGTTGAACAGATCACTGGAATTGCCGTCTGCATCGTATCCAATCTTGGTGATATAGTTGGTCAGAGCGTCCAGCCACACATAAACGACATGTTTCGGATCGAAATCTACCGGAATGCCCCAGGAAAATGATGTTCTGGAAACGCACAGATCCTGTAATCCCGGAAGTAAGAAGTTGTTCATCATCTCATTTTTTCTGGAAACCGGCTGGATAAATTCCGGATGCTCATTGATGTAGTTGATGAGTTTGTCAGCATATTTGCTCATTTTAAAGAAATATGCCTCCTCTTTTGCCGGCTGGACCTCACGTCCGCAGTCCGGGCATTTTCCATCCACAAGCTGTGACTCTGTCCAGAAAGATTCACACGGAGTACAGTAAAGTCCCTCGTAGGAACCTTTGTAGATGTCACCTTTATCGTATAATTTTTTGAAGATCTTTTTTACCTGTTTCTCATGGTCTTCATCGGTTGTACGGACAAAATTATCATAGGAAGTGTTCATCAGATCCCAGATGCGTTTTACCTCTCCGGCTACATTGTCCACATACTCTTTCGGAGTGATCCCGGCCTTCTCGGCCTTCTCCTGGATCTTCTGACCATGTTCGTCCGTTCCGGTCTGGAAGTAAACATCATAACCTTCCTGACGGCGGAATCTTGCGATCGCATCTGCAAGTACGATCTCGTAGGTATTTCCAATGTGCGGCTTGCCGGATGTGTAGGCAATCGCTGTTGTCATATAAAATTTTCCTTTGCTGCTCATGTGTATTTCCTTCTTTCTTAATGATTTGCTTGTTGATACTGTGGGTTATTTCATCTTATAAATAAAAAAAATCCCGTCCTCTAAAAAGAAGACGAGATGTTATCCCGTGGTACCACTCCCATTTACCGGCACAAAATGCCAGCCTCATTTCGATATCTCACGGACTGCCCGGATACATACTGTACCGATGCTCATCTGCTGTAATATCTCCCGCTGTAACAGGCGGACCTGTCGGGACTTATCTGTCAATTTTAAACAGTTCAGTCCTGCCACTCCAAAGCCATCTTCCATCTATATCCGCCCGTTTCCTCTCAGCCTTATTCCGATTCGGTATTTCAGTTTCTGTGATACAGGTTTTCTTATTAAAATACCTGACTCACAACACCTTTTCCGGAAATATAGAAACTTCTCTGTAAAGTTCCAACAGATGTACTCTCTTTTTCATGGTGTTTTATTTCTTACGATTATTTTCAATCTAGCATGGAATGTGTAAAAAGTCAAGCGGCTGATCCACTCTACTTTTTTTGCTTGCCATTCGAGGTTACTGTTCAGAGGTAAACTTGTAACAAAAGAACCGATGGTATAGACTAATCGTAGTCAAAACCATCGGTTTTCTTATGCAAATATTTCTGCAATCTCGCGGAACAGATTGGTCTGCTCTTTTCTGCGCATCAAAACCAGCATGCTCATGCATTTACAGAGATGGTCGATGCTTGACGGACTCCGGAATGACACAGCCTGCGCCTGTTTTCTTTTATATTTTCTCAGCAGCCGTTCGGCTTCGTTATTCGTGGCAGGTACATTCTTATTATGGAGGAAAAGAAGATGATCTTTCTTATACTTTTTCATCCTTTTGTACAGGTTGTATCCATCACGGTAGTATTTCCCAGGCGGCTCATAGTCGTATTCATCCCCAGCTATGGACAGGATTGTTTTATAACGTTCTTCAAATTCGGAGACGGTCTGCGGATCTGGCTCTTCTGATTCAGATAAACCATTCCGGTAATGGATCATTTCCTGTATCAGGGAATGCATCTGCCTGTTCCAGGTACGGTCCTTTTCGTTGTCCATGCTGTCTTTCAGATAACGCAGTACATGTGCAAGGCATTCCTGGTGGCCGGTTCCATACTTATAAAAGGTTACATCATGATCGTGGACCAGTGTCCCCTGATAGTCTTCAACGACCGTGCCCTTTATTCCATCGTGTCCCTTTTTGCCCCTGGCAAAATAGAGCACACCGCCATCCGGAACCGCACATACAAATACATACGAACTTTCCCCATTTACACGGGCATTGGTACAGTCTGTATGCATGACAGGGGAAAGCAGCATGTCGCAGAAAATCTCTTTACGCTGGGATTCTGTTTTTTGGGCAAATGACCGGCAGAGATTATTGATCATGCCTTTTGATATGTTTATTTTTCCATCTGTCAGATCAGACAAAAACCTGCGGCTTTTATCAATTGATGTACAGCAGTCATTATTCAGCAGAAACAGGAAAGCACGTAAATTTCCTCCATAGTTAACGTCATCAATGACTCCCTGTGGAAATGGTGCATGGATCCGTTCACCTGTTTTGGAATTATAGTACACATCGGCATGATACTCGGTCACATGCACTTCTACGCTGATGTCGATTTTCTGCTTTGTAATGGTTTTCGATGTTTTCTTAAAGTCAGGGTCATGGAGTACTTCTTCGGGTGCCGGAAGATAGATTTCCCTTGTCGGGGTGAGTTTCTTTCTGCAGTGCCCCCTGTGTCCTGGCTGTCCACCGGGTTTCCTTCCTGTTTTTTCGCGGCTGTTGGATATTTTTTTGCGGGCGATAGATTTTGAAGACGGGATGGATGAGTTTTCATAGTTCCGGTTAATCTGTGCCGTCAGTTTCTGTACTTTTTGTTTTTCATCATCAAGCTCTGTCTTTACTTTGTAAAGTTCCCGTCTCTGGGAAGTTACTTTTTCAAGGGCGATGTCGCGCTGTTTTTCTGCACGGATGGCCCTTTTTTCCATCATATCCGCCTTTTTTACTGCTTCGGCGACCATACGGTCGCATTCTTTTTGCAGCTGTTCAAAAATCTCAAACCATTGATTCCGAATCGTAATGGCATGGCTGTGTTCTTTTGCTACAGCTGCTTCCAGTTTTGCAATTCTGCGTTCCAGGGCACGCACCTGTGTAAGGTGCTGTTTTTCCATTCGGATATATTTTTCTCCCGATTGAAAGGCTGCAAGTTCTTCCTGTGCTGCTTTCAGCCTGTATTGAAGTACTGTAATGGTTTCAAAAGAATTCCCCATCCCCATGCCGCGTCCTTTCCTTAAATGTTTGTCAGATCATCAATGATTTTTTCTAATTCTGCATTATGTTCCTCAAGGGATTTGATCAATGAGGACTGGGTTTCGATGACCCTGTGCTGTAGTCCGTTTGTATGCTCAAGACTGCCTATAAGTTCTTCATATGCTTTGAGTTTGCTTTTATCATCTGCGTTCATTTGTGCCTCCTTAAGTATAGGATAAGTATAGCAGAAACAGGGACGAATGGGAAATCGGACGAATTACGGGACTGGCAGAATGACGGTGGATAACCGGCAGAAAAATGAAAGAAGCAGGAGTGGAAATCCGTATTCCAGCCATGTAAAAGCAGGAAAACATGCAGGTACTGTTTATAATTTCAAAAGAAAAAGCAGGATTCGGAAGTCGTTAACGAGACTTCCCATCCTGCTTGAGTTTATCCACAAATATATTTTTTTAAATTTCGTCAGTTTTTACAATGGTCTGAACAGTAACCATTCGAGAAGCGATCACTGCAAATTAATATATTTTTCTCCATTCCTTTCATCATCAAAATATGCTACACTAAAAACAGTTTAGTTCCTGTCTGTCTGACAGGAGTATTTGCGCAGCGTGCGCAGGAATGGAGAGTTTATGAAAACAAAATCTTATGTAACAACCTTATTGAAGTTTGCACTGGCTTTTACTTTTGCATTTATTCTGCTTATTTTGGCAAATGTAAATGTCGAAGCAAAGACTGCAACTGTCACAAATTTAAAAGAAACAGATATTGAGCCCTACGAAAATCCAGATATTACCCTTACCTGGGATGCGGTTTCGTCAGGTGACCAGACCATCTATTATCGTCTTGAAATAAGCGAGGACAAAATCACCTGGAAGGATGAAGGTTCCTATTACGAACCGACTGCGAAAATACATGCTCCGTCCGGCAAATCTGTTTTTTATGCGCGTGTCTGCGCCTACACAGCTCCTTACGACTATGCCTATATGGACGATAAAAATCTCTGTGATATTGGAAACTGGTCTGACACCTTAAAAGTTGTTGCACGGATCAGCGATAAAACATCAAAAATTACAGGAACCAAAGCAACCGCTGCATCCCTGTCCTTTAAATGGGCAGCCGTTTCCGGTGCATCCGGATATAAAGTTGTATATTATCCAAGTGGTCTTTCCGATCTTTCCAAGGAACTTACCACAAGTACAAATTCCTGTACGATTAAAAACTTAAAAGAAGATGGCTCTTATGCAATCTGCGTTTATGCCTTAAACAGCAATTCTGACTTTACGGCTGTTTCTAATACTTACACAGAAACCTACGCCACAACACTTCCAAAGAAAATACGTGATTTTAAAGTGACAACTGCTTATCCCGGAGATGCCAGCTTTGAATGGAAAGGCATTAATGGTGCCAAAGCATTTCAGTTGCAGATAACAAAAGTTTCTGATTCCAAAAAATTTAAAAAACCGATTGTAAACGAAACAAAATTTTACAGTTACCTTGGAACATATACCAATTCAAAAAAAATCAAAGCAGGCACTTTTTATTCAGCAAGAGTCCGTTCCTATGTCACACTTGCAGGCACTAAGCAAAAAGTTTACAGTCCATGGAGTACCGTCATTACTTTTGGCACCTCGCCTAAAAAGATTACTGCAAAACAGTCCGGCTCAGGAATAAAGATCAACTGGTCAAAAGTTTCCGGTGCTTCCGCATATGAAATATACGTTTCCACAAGCTACGATACGAAAACTTTTACGAAAGTAGACACCGTTAAAAGTAAAAACACCAGCTACACCCTGAAAAAATTTAAAAAGAAGAAGTTGAAAAAAAATACCATGTATTACATCAGTGTCAAGCCGGTCTGCAAAGTCGGAAAGAAAAATTGTTCCACAACCGTTTATGTATCCAATCCTACATCAGTATTTTATAGCAAATAAAAAACTGACCATAAAATGATTGCAAAAACATCCGGGGCGAAACGGATACTCAAAGATATCTGTTTTGCCCCGGATGTTTAAAATTTATTCACACCGCATGTAATCTATAACTTACTCCACATTTTTCGTTGCGATCACATCCACACCTGTCCCTGCAACATTTTTCACAAGCACATCCCCGATGTGCACCGGGGCAGCAACCTCAACATTTTTCAATGCTTTGACACAGTCAAATATTTTTCCTTTCGGAATATCTTCTTTCGTCTTTACAGAAACCATCGCTTCGCTTCCTCCGGTGACTCTTACGGTGGAGGTCACGATCCTGGTCGGATTTGTTACTTCTTTTCTCGCATAGATATCACCGCGCTTACAGGTATTTCCCGTAACGCTTACGACTTCCCCATGTTCCATTTTTACAGTCAGCGGGCAGCCCATCGGACAGCCGATACAGATTAAATTTTTCTCTTCCATGATATACCTCCATTTTTGCGCTGCTTTTCAATGAAAACAACGTTTTCATTTGCATCTCAAGTTTGCGCGTAAGCATTTTATTCCCGCTCGATTTTCACTGTGATCGTCTTTAAATCCGGGTACTGCAAAAGCTGTTCTTTTGTCAGCTTGATCTCTTCCATCTCCCCCGGTGCCACAACCGGACGTTTTCTGTGAATGACTCTCTCATCATCAAAATAAGCGCTGACGTAACAGTTCTTGTATACACCGCCCACACGGAAACGGACTGTGATCTGCTCATCCATATTAGCAACATTGATGGTTCCCGGCACCGTATACCGGACACCCTCGATCGGATTTAAAACAATGTCGTTATCTCTTGCTGCCTTCACGCCATCTGCTTTCACATAAGCTGCCGCATTTTTTCCGGCTGTCTTTGCTTCCTCGGACACGAAATCCACCAGATCATGCACATGCAGCACATTTCCACAGGCAAATACACCCGGAATATTTGTCTCAAGGCTCTCATTGACCTTCGGTCCGGAAGTAACCGGGTTCATGTCGACACCCATGCCTTTGGAAATCTCATTTTCCGGGATTAGTCCTACCGAAAGCAACAGCGTATCGCAGCTATATTCTTCTTCGGTCCCCAGAATCGGTTTTCCTTTACTGTCAACCTCAGCTAACGTGATTCCTTCTACACGCTCTTTTCCCTTAATGTCCACAACCGTGTGGCTTAACTTTAACGGGATTCCGTAATCATCCAGACACTGCACAATATTACGTTTCAGACCGCCGGAATATGGCATTAATTCTGCCACGACCTTAACCTTTGCACCCTCAAGTGTCATTCGCCTTGCCATGATCAGTCCGATATCACCGGAACCTAAAATGACGACTTCACGTCCCGGCATAAAGCCTTCGATGTTTACCAGACGCTGTGCCGTTCCTGCGGAGTAAATTCCCGCCGGGCGGTATCCCGGAATATTTAACGCGCCTCTCGGTCTCTCGCGGCATCCCATAGCAAGAATGACTGCTTTTGCCTGGATCTCAAACAGGCCATCCTCACGGTTCATCGCCGTAACGACTTTCTCATGGCTGATATCCATGACCATAGTATTTAATTTATATTCAATGCCCAGATCTTTCACCTGTGAAATAAATCTGCCCGCATACTCAGGTCCTGTCAGTTCTTCCTTAAATGTATGCAGTCCAAATCCATTGTGGATACACTGGTTTAAAATTCCGCCTAATTCTTTGTCTCTCTCTAAAATTAATATGTCATCGATTCCGTTATTTTTTGCAGAAACAGCAGCCGCAAGCCCTGCCGGTCCACCTCCGATGATTACGATATCATATGTTTTCATGCTCTGGCTCCTCCCTCTTACAGACTGTCCTTGTTGATTCCGACAATAATCTTTGAATTTCCGCCTGATTTTGTGATCTCAGACTGGTTCACACCGCGCTCTCTCGCTAAAATTTCCATGGTTCTCGGTGAACAGAAACCCGCCTGGCAGCGTCCCATTCCGGCTCTCGTCCGGCGTTTGACACCATCTAACGATTTTGCACCGAGCGGACGTCTGATGGCATCGATGATTTCTCCCTCTGTGATCATCTCACAGCGGCAGATAATGTTTCCATACTCCGGTTTTTCCTTAATTAATGCCGCTCTTTCCTCTTTACTTAATGTGTTTGGATTTAATACACCCTTGCGTGTTGCAATGAAATCTTTTTTCTCTTCCAAATGCATTTTCTCTTTTAACAGATCTGCAACCATCTCTCCGATCGCAGGACTGCTCGTAAGTCCCGGTGACTCGATTCCAGCGCAGTCGATAAATCCTTTTGCATCGGCAACCTCTTCAATAATAAACTCATGACCATCCTCATGTGCACGAAGTCCGGCAAAAGATGTGATGACCTGACGCATCGGAATATTTTTTACATTCAGGTTTGCACCGGCAATCACCTGATCCAGGCCTTCTCTTGTGGTGTTGGTTCCCTCTTTATCCTCAATGTCAATGGCGGTAGGCCCTAACAGCAGGTTGCCATGCACCGTCGGCGAAATGAGGATTCCTTTTCCATATTTGCCCGGCAGCGCAAAGACCGTATGACTTACATGGCTTCCGGCACTCTTGTCAAGCAGGCAGTAATCACCGCGTCTTGGCGTAATATGGATTTTCTTTTCACTGACCATGTTGTGAAATTTGTCCGCATAGACACCGGCTGCATTGACCACATATTTTGTCTCGAACACACCCTGATTTGTGTGGACTTCCCAGATATCTCCCGACTTTTTCAAATCGGTTACTTCTGTGTCAAACTTAAATTCCACACCATTTACATTCGCATTCTCAGCCAATGCGATATTCAGGTTGAACGGACACACGATCCCGGCGCTTGGCGCATACAATGCTGCGCAGATATCATCCTCAAGATTCGGCTCCATCTCATGCACTTCCTCTTTGGATAAAATACGCAGCCCCGGCACACCGTTTACCACGCCACGGTCATACAGTGCTTTCAGATTCGGCATATCCTCCTCGTCCTTGCAGACAACCAGAGAACCTATCCGCTTAAACGGAAAATCAAGATCTTTGGAAAGCTGCTCCATCAAGGCATTTCCCCGTACATTTAATTTTGCCATCAGGGAACCTTCTTTTGCATCATATCCCGCATGTACGATTGCACTGTTTGCCTTGGATGTGCCGCAGCAGACATCTTCCTCTTTCTCTATCACACATACTTTTGCATTATAACGCGACAATTCTCTCGCCGCTGCTGCGCCGGATACACCGGCTCCGATGATAATTACGTCATACATTTTCCATCTCTCCTTTTTTACTTTGTTCTTCTGGTATCTAACCCGGAGGGCTTTTTCATTCATAAGATGTAATCTCCTATGAATAAAAAAGCCTGACAAGTAAGCGCACCCATGCTGTTGCGATTATCCTGTCAGGCTCTCTTCTCTCTTGCCCCTCAACAATAGATTGCAAGTTCCACATGCACATCTACTGTCATAAATATAAAATTGTCATATAAAGTTACTTATCGCATGACAAACATACGGTCTACCATGGAATTGCTCCATATAGCAGTACTGCAACAATTGCTCCGATCACCGGTCCCACCAGCGGAACAACTGCATATCCCCAGTTGGATGTTCCTTTTCCCTTAATCGGAAGAACGGCATGTGCAAGACGCGGTCCGATATCTCTTGCCGGATTGATCGCATATCCGGTCAGTCCACCAAGTGACATACCGATCGATACAATGATTCCAAATACAAGAAACTTTCCAAGTCCATCGGTAAGTCCCGGCACATTTGCCATACCTTTGATCGCAAATACAAGGATAAACGTTCCAACTGCCTCACTGAAAATATTCTGTCCCATGTTCGGAATAGAAGGCGCTGTACAGAACACCCCAAGTTTTGTCGCCTGATCCTCTGTTGCATCAAACTGTCCTTTAAACAAAAGATATACGATCACCGCTCCAACAAACGCTCCTGCAAACTGTGCAATGATATATCCCGGAACCATTGCCCAGTCAAAACTTCCGTCAACTGCAAGTGCTAACGTCAGCGCCGGATTAAACGATGCTCCCGATGCTGCTCCGAAAATAAATGCCGGCAGCATAACCGCAAGTCCCCATGCAAATGTGATCTGGACAGTTCCTCCACCCTTCATGCCAGATTTGTTGAGATTTACGTTTGCAACAACTCCATCACCTAAGATGATCAGAATCATAGTTCCCAAAAATTCTGCTATATATGGTAACATACTATCCCCCCTTATTCAATTAACTTTACCAATACATTACAATCTTTACCTTCCCTATACAAAACCTTCTTTTTAATCTTCCTTTGCCCAGCCGTATGCATATTTGACTGCTTTGTTCCAGCCTTTGATCATTTCTTCTCTCTTTGCGGCATCGATCTGCGGCTCAAATGTCTTGTCGATTGCCCAGTTTTTAATAACATCCTCTTTACTTGACCAGTAACCGACTGCCAGACCAGCAAGATATGCAGCGCCCATCGCTGTTGTCTCTACACATTGCGGACGATTTACCGGCGCATCAATAATGTTCGCCTGTGTCTGCATCAGGAAATCATTAGCACTTGCTCCACCGTCAACTTTCAAAGCGGTAAGATCAATTCCGGAATCTGCTTTCATGGCAACCAGAACATCATTCACCTGATATGCCAGAGATTCCAATGTTGCACGGATAATGTGATATTTATTGACGCCACGGGTAATACCTACGATCGTACCTCTTGCATACTGATCCCAGTGAGGTGCACCAAGACCGGTAAATGCCGGAACTACATAACAGCCGTTCGTATCTTTTACTTTCTTTGCCATGTATTCAGAATCAGGTGCAGAATCAATGACTCTTAATTCATCTCTTAACCACTGGATCGCAGCCCCCGCCACGAAAATAGAGCCTTCCAGTGCGTAATTAACTTTTCCATCCAGTCCCCATGCAATCGTAGTTACCAGACCATTCTTGGAAAATACCGGTTTTTCGCCTGTGTTCATTAAAAGGAAACATCCGGTTCCATATGTATTCTTTGCCTCTCCTGCGTTAAAACAGGTCTGACCAAACAATGCTGACTGCTGGTCTCCGGCAGCACCTGCGATCGGGATCGGTCCACCAAGGTAAGAAGGATCTGCCTCCCCGTAAATACAGCTTGACGGTTTCGGCTCCGGCAGCATACATTTTGGAATATTTAACTCTGCTAAAATCTCATCATCCCACTGAAGAGTGTTGATATTAAATAACATTGTTCTGGATGCATTGGAATAATCGGTCACATGAACAGCGCCTTTTGTCAGTTTCCAGATCAGCCAGGTTTCTACCGTTCCGAATAATAATTCACCCTTTTCGGCTCTCTCTCTTGCACCCGGTACATTGTCAAGCAGCCATTTTACCTTCGTGCCTGAAAAATATGCATCAATGACAAGACCTGTTTTTTCCCTGAATTTATCGGTAAGTCCTTTTTCTTTTAAGGTATCGCAATATTCTGAAGTTCTGCGGCACTGCCATACGATCGCATGATGGATCGGCTCTCCTGTTTCCTTATCCCAGACGATCGTTGTCTCTCTCTGGTTGGTAATACCGATTGCTGCAATATCCTCTGCTGTCGCATTGATCATGTTCATCGCCTCAACTGCAACACCGAGCATACTTGCCCAGATTTCATCTGCATCATGTTCCACCCAGCCCGGCTGTGGGAAGTACTGTGTAAATTCCCTCTGTGCCACGCTGCACATCTCACCTTTCTCGTTGAACAGGATACATCTGTTGCTTGTGGTTCCAGCATCCAGTGCCATTACATATTTTGCCATACTTTTTCCTCCTCTTTCTTTTGGCTTTATTTAATATTTAAACTGCTCCCCCCAGAGCATTATAAATATTCGTAAAATTGATTGTTCTTTTTTTCTATTGAAATATATTATTTTTTACCTTACATATTCCAGACTTTATGGTTTGTGGATGATACCGCCATCGCACCCGCTGACAATGCTCCCATCACGTCTTCTTTATCTGTGATCAGCCCTCCTGCAATGATGGGTACTTTTACCGAATGACTGATCTGTGCAATGATCTTAGGCATCACTCCCGGAAGTACCTCGATAAAATCCGGTTTTATCATGTGCTGCTGTTGTCTGATATTTTCAAATGCCATTGAATCCAGTAAGAAAACACGGAGTACTGTATACATAGACATTTCTTTTGCTTTTTTGATCAGTGATGGCTTCGTGGAAATGATTCCATCCGCTTCAGTCTGCTCCTTAATAAATTCAACTGCAATCTCCTTTGGACTTAAACCACTGATGAGATCCATATGCACCATCGCGATCTTACCTGCATCCCGTATCGTCTTTACAATTGAGCCAATAGAACAGACATCCCCGAATAAAATAAAAATGACTCTGATATCATCATGTTTACAGCATTCCTCCACATCTTCCATACTTTTTACTGCTGCAATAATTGGATTATCCTCAACTGCTTCATAAAAATTCTGATTCATGCTTTCCCCTTCCCAGATACCTTTTTCCTATTTCATATGTATACAACTGATGATCATCTCATGACGTTTTTGCATTGCAGTTTTAATATAACATAAAAAAGAGCGACAATACCAACGGCTTCATCGGCCGTTCTATTCGCTCTCCTGTCATTGCTCTCTTATTGAACTGTCTGCATCATATCATAATGCACAATGCAATGCAATACTTTCTTGATGTTATTTATCATTTTTGTTTGTGTTTTACAGTTTTTTCTATATATTATTGTATATAATACACAATTTTGTTTCATTTTCTTATATATCTTTGTTATATTTTTATCAATGTATCATATTTCGTTTCATTCCACCTGAAAATCATCCAAAGCAGACTTCTTCCCTGTCATTTTCCCCCGTGTGTCAGGATGCCCCGCCCAGACTTTCTAACTTTTCCTCACATTCCTGCGCCGTGCGTGCTCCCATGCCTAAATCCATACCAAAGATTCCATATTCGTCTCCTGCTGAAAGTCCGGCGATCTTAATGTCTCCATCTTTATTATCCTGAAATAGCAACGTAATACAGGTAGAATTGCCCGGTATCACATTGTATCTCTGATAGATTCTGACCGTAACATCCATTCCCTTGGACGTCATGCTGTATTCATCCCGGAAATCTAATTTATGCTTTCCTTCTTTCAACAGCATATCTGTATTTTGGATCACATCCTTCAAATTACCATGAACTACCTTCTCAAATACAGCCATATGACACGCCTCCCCCACAATGTTTTTCCTGCGCAGCTACTATTTAAAACTGATTTATAACAATTTTACATCATTGATTTTGTAACGTCAATTACGCCGCCAGCACTTCAAGCACCGCCTCCGCCAGCTTTTTATGACCTTCCTCATTCAGATGTTCCCTGTCCTCCTTACTCGGCTCAGCCACATCGGATGCTGCAAGGAAATCACAGCCATATTTTTCTGCCACTTTCTGATAAACTGCTTTCAACCCCTTCGATACCTCCACGGACTTTTCATTAAACTCAGGATCATACCCCTGCTCCCAGACACCTTCCCCAAGCTGTATCGGAGAGATCAGTAAGATCCTGATATTCTTATCTGCCTTGCGGATCTGCTCCACCAGACGCTCCACGCCAAGACCGATCACCTCCGCAGAAGCATTGTAAAATGTCTTGCAGTCATTCGTTCCAAGCATTAAAACAACGCGGTCCACCGGCGCATGGCTCTCCAAAAGAGTCGGCAAAAACGCTGCACCTTTTCTGCCCTCGCGCAGCTCATCCTCAAAAACTGTCGTCCTGCCGCACAGTCCTTCCTCAATGATGCGGCAGCCTTTTCCATATAACTGCTGTTCGATCAGCCCTGTCCATCTTGTATCTCTGCCGTAGCGGTTTTTCGTTCCCGGTATCAATCCATAAGTATTGGAATCTCCAAAGCATAATATTTCTTTCACACTAGTCTCCTTTTCTCCGCCGTTCTGCCGCGGATCCAGTTTTTATATTAAATATGTTTCATCTTTATCTTTTTATTTCATACTATATTAATATGAATACTATGTTTTGTCAACAAAAAAATATGGTAACAGAAAACCCTATCCTTAACAGTGACAGAAAACCCTATCCTTAACAGGATAGGGTTACAAATCCAACATTTACCAGACAGATCAGTACCAGCAGTGTCACTGCCAGCTTTCCGCCCGTCTGTTTTATTTTTTCTTCCACTGCATCTGCCATGCGGTAAATACAGAACATTGTCACAAACAACATTATAAAATACAACGTAATATAAACCCGCTCACCGGAAACATAGATCGTCGCCATAAATCCTAAGATCATACCGGCACCGAATCCGCATCCAAGCATAAGCAGTGCATAAATGTACTCCAGCGGCCGCTCCCCTAAAATGATCCAGAGTGCATATAACATCGCCGCCACCGTGACTGCAAGATACACCATCGGAAGCCAGGTAGAAAGCGCACCCCAGCTCCACTCCGTGATCTGCTCCGGCATAACAAACAGACCGGACAAACCCGGATAGGCGGTGCGCAATGCTGTCTGTCCAAATAAGATCAGAACCGGCAGTTCAGAAATGAGTGTCTTTTTATAATCATCTGTTTTCACATAGACAAGCATTGCAAGTACAAGCGTCACTGTCAGAAATACAGCATCGCAGTTTGCAATAAATACACGCTCAATACTGAGCAGACCAAGATACAGTTTATCTCCAAATCCGTATGTCTCAAAAATCGGGAGATCCGCAATACTGACCGCATTGCGCCCGGCATTTCCAGGACAGAGCAGGATCGAGATCAGCGTCGCCACATTGACAAGCACCATCCCTGCCAGATAAAAGCGGTTTCCCCGGATCACTTTCCGATCCGCCAGATCACTCCCTGCAGAATCCTGCATCAAAGATTCCTTCCGGTGTTTTCCGATGACCATGTAGATGCCATACAGAACAAAAACCACAAACAGAATTACCGCCACCTGTTCATGACTGCTTGCGATCAGGCAGACCAGCACGCCCGCAATGCCTTCCATTATTCCGATTTTCTTATGTATCATCATTTTTTTGAGAAGGACTCCGACAAAGAACATCCCCCATACCGGCCAGAAATAATTCACGGTGGTGGTAATCCAGCCGGCGGTCCCCATATCATGAAACGGATATAAAAGAATTGCCGCTGCCGCGCACCAGTTCATCCACTTTCCACCGCCAAATATCTTTGAAAGCAATATCGGGAAAGAAATAAAGAGCGCCAGATCAATAAGCCGCCACAAAAGCGGATACTTTATGATCTCTACCAGTAAAAACTCGATCACGAACCGGGATGTCCACGTCTCGTAACGCAAGATCAGATAATTCCACAATCCAAGTTCAGATGTCGCCTGTGAAAAGAAAACATCATCTCCCGCCATCGGCCGGATTCGCAGGTGATAAATAATCCCCACAAACGCCACAATGAAAAAAGGAATTAACTGACGCAGATCTGCCCGGACTTTATTCTGATTTTCCACGCATCCGGCTCCTATTCCTCAAACATATCGTCCATCTTTGTTCCACAGTTGCTGCAGAACGCTGCTCCCTGCGGCATTTTGGCACCACATTTCGGACATTCTGTGGCTCCCTGAAGCTTAAATACTTCTGCACGCATACGCTCGATCTCTCCGAGTGCCTCCGTAATCAGGAAAAAGTGCTCCTGTTCCGGTGTCTTTTCTTCGGTTTCCGCATTTTCCTCATCTTTGTGTTTCTCATAATATGCTTTTCCAAGTTCCGCATACTGTTTTTCCACGAAATCCTCTTTGGATCTGATATCCATCTTTAACTTTGCGATCTCAGACACATCCTTGGCCTTCTGCCCAACATCCTTACCCGCACTCACGATCGTCTCACTTAACTTATCAAAAAACTCCATACTGTGTTTACCTCCCTAAACTTTCATCTAGTTAATCTCCCAGGCAATTATATTTTTATTATACTCTTTTGCCCAGAACTCTTCAATAAACATATTTGTCAAAACTCTGCTTTTGAAGCCCACCTGTTACTGTTCACACATACTGTGTGCGCAGTAACGATTACAGCCCATTTTAAATGCATCTTCGATGCATGGGGCTGTAATCTGGCATGATATAGTCTTTGGCGCACAGCTTGACAGCAAGTGTCAAGCTTGCGAGTGAACAGTAACGCCCACCTATCTCATACAGATATACACCAGATATGCTGCATATAATGCAAGCAGCACCACACCTTCTTTTTTCTCTATATGAAGCCTGCTCCATGCAAACACCCATACAAGAATGCTTACCATCACCAAAAGTATACTGTCCACCACATTTTCCATAATAAACGCTACCGGACTTATCGCTGCTGTCACTCCCAGAATAAACAGAATATTAAAAATATTTGATCCGATCACATTTCCAAATGCCATATCAACTTCATTTTTTCTTGCAGCTACCACAGAGGTGACAAATTCCGGCAGGCTGGTTCCCATTGCAACGATCGTAAGTCCAATCAGATTCTGGCTTAACCCGGCTTTTACGGCAATCGCTGACGCACCATCTACAACAAAATCCCCGCCAAATTTAATAGCCACTGCACCACCCACAATATATAATATACATTTCCATGCAGGATAAATTTTATATTCACCGGAAGGATCTTCTGCTTCTGCCGATGCCGCATGCGCTTTTAATGCTGACCGTACCATCCATACCAAAAATCCAATAAAAAGAAGTAACAATATCACACCATCTGTTCTTCCTATCTCCATGCCGGAAATTCCCAGAACAAACAAAAGCACCGCGCACAGAACAGAAACTGGTATTTCTTTTTTTAATGTATCTTTCTGTACGATCAACGGTGCAAATAATGCACATGCCCCGCATACAAACATTAAATTAAAAAGGTTAGAACCTATCACATTGCTGACTGCCAATGCATTGTTACCGGCAACGGAAGCTGTTACACTGACAGCAAGTTCCGGCAGGCTCGTCCCCATTGCAACGATCGTGAGTCCGACAATCATAGACGGAATCCGCAGCGCCCTTGCAACGGAAGAACTTCCCTCAACAAAAAAATCTGCACCTTTGATCAATAAAACAAATCCCACCATCAATAAAGCTATTGACTGCATCATCGCCACCATACACATTTCCTCCTTCGTTTTTCCTGTTATTTATATCCTGTTATTTATAAAATTCCCAGATGTGTCAAAAGGATTCTGACACCGAGCAATACTAAGATCAGTCCGCCGGCAAACTCTGCTTTCTTTTCGTACTGGTTTCCAAAGAAGTTTCCGACATAAACGCCGCCAATGGAAATAAAAAACGTAGAAATTCCAATGATCGTGATAGCCTCCACGATCGGGTAATCTAAAAATGCAAATGTGATCCCGACTGCAAGTGCATCAATACTTGTTGCAACTGCAAGCACAAACATCTCTTTTAAATCGAGCGGTGCATCCATTTCTTTTACTTCGTCATCTTCCTTATCCGGTTTCACAGATTCCACAATCATTTTTCCACCAATAATTCCAAGTAATATAAATGCGATCCAGTGATCGATGCTTGTGATATACTTTTCAAACTGACTTCCTAAAAGCCATCCGACAAATGGCATCAATGCCTGAAATCCTCCGAAAAATAACCCGATCACAAGTGCCTGTTTTTTGTTGACCTTTCGCATCCCGAGTCCTTTGCAGATCGACACTGCAAATGCATCCATGGACAGCCCGACTCCCATCAGAAACAATTCAATAAAAATCGCCATCTTTTTTCACCGCTTTCTTTTTGTATCAGACATTTTCCGTGATATTTCCGCAGTTATTTTGTACTGTATGCGCCATTTCTGCAGTGATTTCCAATTTCCCTCATGTTTTTACTGATAATATTTATCTGTTAAATATGTCAAAAAAAGAGACTCCACGTATATTCCTGTACCGGATATCCTCGCAGATATCCCTACAAAAATATACATGAGTCTCATTCTTTAAGATTTGCCAGGTTCTTTTCGTGTGTGCCCACCAAAAGAAACCGGTATGTTGACAAACCACGCGATCACGCGAACTACTCCCTCACGGTTTCACAGACTGCTTCCCTTACAAACCAGCCTGTGCTTATCATAAGTTTTTCACTTATGCCAAACGCTGTTTTCACATCATATCTTATGCACCATGATTTGTCAATCAATGTTTTAATAAAAATACATTACCTTATGCAGCCCATGCTTTTTTAATCAGCCAAGCAATTCAAGAATCTCTTCTTTTGTGAAGCTTGCAGAATCCATTCCTTCGCCCTCGAGCACCTGCTCGGCAAGTTTCTTTTTCCGTTCCTGAATGTCAATGATCTTCTCCTCGATCGTTCCCTCCGCCACAAGTTTGTATACCGTCACGACATGCTTCTGCCCGATACGGTGCGCACGGTCTGTCGCCTGGTTCTGCACAGCAACATTCCACCATGGATCATAATGGATGACAATGTCTGCTGAGGTAAGATTTAATCCGGTTCCACCCGCCTTTAAGCTGATACAGAATACCGGAACATCATCGTTATTAAAACTTTCCACCATCTGCATACGTTTTTCCTTATTTACAGAACCGGTCAGAAGATAGTAGTCGATCCCTTCCTTTTTCAGACGCTCTGTCAGACGGTCTAACATGGATGTAAACTGCGAGAACAAAAGGATCTTGTGTCCTGCTCCGACTGCATTTACGATCAGTTCCATACACATATCCGTCTTTGCGGATTCTCCGTGATAATCTTCCAGTAAAAGTCCCGGATCACAGCAGAGCTGACGCAGTTTGGTAAGTTCGGAAAGGATCTGCATCCTGCCTTTATGGAACTCTTTCTCATTCTGCTGGCTAAGCATTTCCTTCATCCTGGTCGCATAAGCATCATATAACTGCATCTGTTCGCCATCGAGTCTTGCGAATACATTTTCTTCGATCTTCTCCGGAAGGTCTTTTAACACATCCCCTTTCAGACGTCTTAAAATAAACGGACGGATCATGCGCTGTAAACGCTCCATCTTGTTTGCATCCTGATTCACAGCGATCGGGAGTTCGATCTCCTCCCGGAACTTCTGATAGGTATACAAAAATCCCGGCATCAGATAATCAAAAATACTCCAGAGCTCACTGAGTCTGTTTTCGATCGGTGTTCCGGTCAATGCCAGCTTGAATGCCGCAGTGATCTTTTTGACACCTTTTGCCGCCTGTGTGGACGGGTTCTTGATATACTGTGCCTCATCGATGACCTGAATCGCAAATACAAACTTCTGGTACACTTCGGCATCACGTTTTAACAGATCATACGAAGTAATAAGGATTTCTCCCTCTTTGCTGTGACGGATGATCGACGCACGATCCGGTACACTTCCGGCAACAATGACTGTTTTTAACTGTGGTGCAAAGCGTGTGATCTCTTTCTGCCAGTTGTAGACCAGAGATGCCGGACACACGATCAGGGAACGGCGCAGTTCCTTTTCCCCAGCCTGCATTTCTTGCTGTTCTGCCGTTAAAAGGCTGATGACCTGAAGCGTCTTTCCAAGTCCCATATCATCGGCTAAAATACCGCCGAATCCATTCTCACGCAGCGTCTTTAACCACAGGAATCCATTCTTCTGGTAACTTCTCATAATAGAATTCAGCGCTTCCGGCACTTCATAGTCACTGTCCTCGATCGTCTTCATGTTGCGGACCATGCCCTTGAACTCTTTATTTTTCTCGATCGAGAGAAGCTGATTGTTCTTTAATGCCGCGTCCAGATACATTGCGCGGTATTTTGGTACAATTAAAGTGCCTTTTTTGAGATTTGTCTCCGTCAGGCGCAGATCCTCGCTGACTTCCGCCAACGTACTTAAACCGTCCTCTTCAATATTTAAAAAGTCGCCGTTTTTCAAACGGATATACTTCTTTTTCCTGTCATATTTTGAGAGCAGGTAGGCAAGTTCCTCCCGTGACATCTCATCGGAATGAATTTTTAATTCCAGAAGATCACTTTTTAACGAGATACCCACGGAAACGGCCGGGGAAGATACCACCTTTAAATTGCGGAAATTTTCCGTTGTATAAATGGTCATAAATTCACCCAGTCTTCTCAATCCACCTGAAACTAACTGATACAACATCTCCTCATTGTTCTTCAGCACAAAGACTGTCTGGGACAGCGCATATTCATTGAAATACGGTTCCACAAGATTTTTGATGCGGAGTTCCTCTGCGAGATCGCGCACTTCACCCGGTGCGATCTTCTCGAGGACATTATATTTATCATCCCCGTAAGCTGCCATCAGTTTTGCACCTACCGTATTCATATCCTGTCTGTCTAAATAAAGTTCAAACTCAGGTTTCGGCGGCACATAAAGGCTCTCATCAAATCCTGCCTCTTTTTCCACTTTAAAATATTTTTTCAGTAATGGAAGCAGGTCGCGGCAGAACATGGCAAGCTCATCTGCAGCGATATAAGTCTGTCCTCCGGTCTGGCGGTGCAGAAATTCAAAAAATTCTCCGACCGTTTCTTTCATTCCTGCCGGACTGCGGTAGATCATATCCGCGTCATAGTAGAAATAAAAATATTTTTCACCGATGATCACAGAATCATCTTCCAGCATCAGAAAGATACCGGAACCGCCCTGACGGATAACCAGCTTCGGACGCTTTTCTTCCGGTGAAAATGTATAGGTATCCTCCGGTAAAAATCCTACCTCTGCCTCAAACGGCATATCCCCGACTGCCTCAAAAAAACGGTCGATCCCCACACTGTCTAACTCCATCGTGCGTTCATAACTGCCCGTATACGCATAATATGCATGGAACTGGCTCTGACGTCTTTTATCCATCTCCTGCTGTTCCATAAATGCAATCATACGTTTTGCAGATTCCGTAAATGCATCCAGATGATGATAAAACTCCAGTTTTTTACCGTAACGGACTTTTTCATTGATTTTAATCGAGTGTAAAAATGCAGAAATATTTTTGAGTACATATTTCTGCTCCATTCCAATCTTAAATTCCACCGTGGCATAACTGTATTCCATCTTGAAATAAGGCTCTAACTCCACCTTGCCGTAAATATTTTCCGGTAAAAGATAGGTGGAACCTGCACGCATGGAATAACGGTTTAACAGATTTTTTAATGAAGTATCCGTTTTTAACTCTTTTTCCGTGCGGATGTTCTTCTGCTCTGTCTTCTCGCTTACTCCAAGTTTTGCATTTAAGATATCTTTCGCCTGTCTGCGGTTCACATAGGCAAGCGCAACGGCAACACAGTGCTTGCAGATGCCCTCATAGTTGCAAAACGCCTCACAGTTGCAGCGGCTCTCTGAAACTTCCGCATATTCTTCATCTATCACAAGCCGGACATCGTAGTGATCCTCGACTGTTCCTTTTACTCTTCCAATTAATTCTGCCTTTGGAACGCCATCTTCCGTGTATACGTCATAGGAAAATTCCTGCACGAGTCCACGCTCATACAATTCCTTTCCCCGGCGGTATGCTGCCGGATATGCTTCCTGCTTAATGTCTGATATGGAAAACATGATTGCTGTGCTCCTCAATAGTATATTTTTTGCATCTTTCTATTGTAACATAAATTTGAGGATTCGGTTAGACTTTTTTCACTAAAATACAATCTTGATCTCCGTACCCACACCAACCTCACTTGTCAGCGTCATCTGCGCATCATGCTGCGCGACAATATGCTTTACAATGGCAAGTCCCAGACCTGTGCCGCCAGTGGATTTTGACCGGCTCTTATCGACACGGTAGAAACGCTCAAAGACGCGTTCCTGCTGTTCTTTCGGGATTCCGATACCGGTATCTTTTACGATCAGGACCGGTCTGGTATTTTCGATCGTAGTCACGATCGTGACACTGCCGCCTTTTTTATTATAACGGACCGCATTACTGCAAAGGTTAAAAAGCAGTTCCTCAAGCAGCGTCTTGTTTCCGTTCATTGGAACAGACGCCCCCTCTAAGTGCAGCGTCACCTCATTTTTATCTGCCTGCATCTGCATGGAATGAATGCACTGCTCCCCAAGATCATGCAGATCAACCGTCTCAAATTCAAGTTTTAAATCACTGTCATCTAATTCTGAAAGCTTTATAATATCGTTAATCAGTGACTGCAGACGCTCCGCACTCTTATGGATCTCATTTGCAAAATGCGCGGTATCCTCCCCGCCCGTCATTCCGCTTGCGATCAGTTCCGCATATCCGGAGATCGCAGTCAACGGCGTCTTTAATTCATGGGAAACGTTGGCCGTAAACTCCTGACGCATCTGCGCATGATTTAAAATATCCATATGCTGCTTTTTGATCATGGAAATAAACGGGCGCATTTCCTCGTAAACTTCCGTTTCATCCACCAGGATAATATTGTCCGCCATTTTTTCGATCGGCGCCATGAGTCTTCGCGTCAGACGGTAAGAGTAAAATACACACATCAGAAATACCATCAGGCCGACCGCTAAGATCAGCCCTGACATCGTAGACACCAGATGATAAATACTTCCACTCTCTTTCGCAACACGCACAACGCTCCCATCTTCTTTTCTAAGTGCATAATAAAAGGTATGCTTTGACGACGTAGCTGAGACACGGATTGATTTTCCCTCGCCATTTTTTATGGCCTCCGCAATTTCCGGGCGTTCCTTATGGTTCTCCATGGAAGAAGCATCTTCCATACTGTCATACAGGACCGTGCCATCCGTATCCACGCAGGTGATGCGCAGCCCGTCATTTTCCAGTGAATATGTGATATCCTTCGAAAGTTCATTCGGACTGATCACCGAGACAACATGTGCACTTGCCTTTAAATCATCAAATATCTGTTCCTCCAGAATCTGATAAAAAAGAAACATAGAACAAACGGCAGTCACCACAATGGCGATTGCCGCAATCAACATAAAACCGGTATTAATTCTTTTTTTCATTCGATCATGTACCCCACATTCCGCACGGTCTTGATGCAGCTTCCTGCTACTCCAAGTTTCTGCCGCAGTGTTTTGATATGCATATCAACGGTACGGCTCTCTCCTTCGTACTCAAATCCCCATACCTGATCCATAATCTTGTCTCTTGATAAAACAATTCCCTGATTGAGCATCAGGTACTTTAACAATTCAAATTCTTTAAATGTCAGCTCACACAGCTGCCCTGCAACCGTAACGGCATGTTTGTCCATATCCATAAGGATATCTTCATGTATCAGCTGTGAATCTTCATTCATGCGGCTTGTTCTTCGAAGCAGTGCTTTCACACGGGAGATCAGCTCCATGACTCCAAACGGCTTTGTGATATAATCATCTGCTCCAAGATCAAGTCCCTTTACCTTATCAAGCTCACTTGTCTTTGCCGTTACCATAATGACCGGGACATCCGCGGTCGCCTTGTCTGCCCGGATCCTTGTTAAAATATCCAGTCCGTCTTCCCCCGGAAGCATGATATCTAAAAGGATCAGGGATGGGATATTTTTTTCCAGACGCTTAAAAAATGATGCGCTGCCCTCAAATTCTTCCACTTCATAACCGCTGTTTTTGAGCGCATAACGTTCAATTTCACGAATATTAATATCGTCTTCCACTATATAGATCGTTGCCATATTTTTCCTCAATCCCCATTTTTGCGCCCTTAAATCTGATATATCTTCTCGAACTCGTTTAACTGTTTTGTAAACTCTGCGCTCTCCTCTGCATCCAGCTGCTCGGTAAAACTGTGTTCCTCTAACTGGGTATCCTCTAACTGCATCATATATACCGCGATATTCGAACAATGGTCTGCAACACGCTCATAGTTCATTGCAAGATCTGACAATACAAGACCAAGCTCAATGGTACATTTCCCTTTTCTAAGACGCTTCATATGGTTTTTCTTTACTGTCTTGTTTAACTCATCAATGACTTCTTCTAACGGTTCTACCGTACGCGCAAGTGCCTCATCACCCTCCACAAATGCGTTCGTGGTACGCTCTAAGATATCACGGAGTGCTGTGCTGTATACCTTCATTTCTTCCTTTGCTTTCTTGGAAAATACAGCGCCCTCTTTATACATCTGCTGTGCATTTTCCACCACGTTGATGGAATGGTCGGAAATTCGCTCAAAATCTGTCAGGCAGTGAAGCAGTGATGTTACCTTCAGACTGTCTTTGTAAGATAAATTCTGGCTGCTTAACTTCGTTAAGTATGCACTGAGTTTATCATCATAGGTATCTACAATATTTTCTTTTGCAATGACATCCTCGATCTTTTCTTCGGAGTACTCATCCAGTACAGTCATCGCCTCTAAAAATCCTTCGTGTGTAATCTTTGCCATCTGATTGGCAAGAGAATGGCACTGCTCAATCGCAAATGCAGGGCTGTTTAAGAAACGGTCGTCTAAAATAACAAATACATCCTCTTTCTGATTCTGTTCCTCTGCAGTTTTCGGGATCGTTAAGTATGCCAGTTTCTCCAATCCCTTTGTAAACGGCAGTAAAACAAGAGTCGCGAACACATTAAATATGGTGTGGATCATTGCGATTCCCGCTGCTCCAACGACCTCATTGGTAAACTCAAATCCGATCAGCGCATTGCCTGTATAAAACAATACCAAAAACAAAATCGTACCGATTACATTGAAATAAAGATGTACAAATGCCGTTCTCTTTGCACCTCTGTTTGCCCCGATTGCTGAAATCATTGCCGTCACACAGGTACCGATATTCTGTCCCATAATGATCGGGATCACAGAACCATAGGTAAATGCTCCTGTTACAGACAGTGCCTGTAAAATTCCGACCGATGCAGAGGAACTCTGGATGATCGCAGTAAGTACAGCTCCTGCCAATACACCAAGGAACGGATTGTGGAACATCGTTAAGATATTCGTAAATTCCGGCACATCTGCAAGCGGTTCTACCGCCCCGCTCATGCTCTCCATACCGTACATCAATACTGCAAATCCAAGTAAGATCTCACCGATATCTTTTTTCTTGTCGCTCTTTTTCGACATACAAAGTATGATACCGATCATTGCAAGGATCGGTGAGAAGGAGGATGGTTTTAACATCTGGATAAAAAAGTTATCCCCCTGCAGTCCACTTAAGCTCAAAAGCCATGACGTTACCGTTGTTCCGATATTTGCACCCATAATGATGCCGACTGCCTGTGACAGCTTCATAATACCGGAGTTCACAAAACCAACCACCATAACCGTCGTCGCCGATGACGACTGGATCACTGCGGTTACACCTGCACCAAGCAACACTGCCTTGATCGGGTTTGATGTCAGAGTCTCTAATATCTTCTCTAATTTACCTCCTGACATCTTCTCCAGTCCGGCACCCATTACATTCATTCCGTACAGGAACAGTGCCAATCCGCCAATGAGGGTCAGTACTCCAAAAATATCCATCTCAATCTCCTTTTGTATGCCGCTTTTCTTATTCTTTACGTTTTTTTGACATATAATTTATTTATACAGCATTTTTCGTCATTTTGCAATTAGCATAAAAAGGAGTATGTAAATTCGCCGTCAACTTTATGTAAAATCTATGTAAAATCTCAAAGAAACCATTTATTTTTGTCTATTTTTAATTTTCATGCTGTCCGGTAATGGAATAGATCACCCACTCCGCAATATTGGTCGCATGGTCTCCGATACGCTCAAAATATTTTGCAACCATCAGCATATCCGTTGCCTGCTCCCCATTTTTTACATTCTCATTGATCTTTTTAATGAGCTGCTGTTTGAACTGGTTGAACAGATCATCCACCACATCATCTTCTTTGATGACCCAGTGTGCCATATCCATGTCTTTCTGCACGAATGCATCCACACTCTTGATGACCATGTCAGTTGTTTCTTTTGCCATTTCCTTGATCAGGTCAAGATTGATCGGATCCCCGGTTTCATAAGCAGCGTCCGCCATCAGTATCGTCATTTCCGAAATATCGGATGCATGATCCCCGATACGCTCCATATCCGTGATCATTTTCAATGCTGCTGAGATCAGGCGGAGATCTTTTGCCACCGGCTGCTGCTGCAATAATAATTTCATGCAGAGGCTTTCAATATCGCGCTCCTGATGGTCGATCTCCTCATCAAAGCTGATCGCTTTCTGCGCTTTCTCCACATCCTGTCTGACCAGTGCCGAACATGCCATCTCGATCGCCTGCTCGATCAGGCTTCCCATCTCAATCAATTCATCGTTCAATACCTGAAGCTGTCTGTCAAATCTGTTTCTCATGATTTTCCACTTCCCTCTTTCTTTTCCTGTTATAGATTGCTCTACATTTCTACACTTTTTTCTGTATGTCATGGCTGACCCAGCCCGCAGTATCATCCAAAACGTCCGGTGATGTAATCCTCTGTCCGCTTATCCTGCGGCACGGAGAATAACCGCTCTGTCTCACCCGACTCGATCACTTCCCCTAACAGGAAAAATACGGTCTTATCAGAGACACGGACTGCCTGCTGCATATTATGTGTTACCATAATGATCGTGTACTGTTTTTTCAGTTCAATGACAAGATCCTCGATCTTTGATGTTGAGATCGGGTCAAGTGCTGAAGTCGGCTCATCCATTAAGATGACTTCCGGGTTCACAGCAAGTGCCCTGGCGATACAAAGTCTCTGCTGCTGTCCACCGGACATGCCGAGCGCACTTTTTTTCAGACGGTCCTTTACCTCATCCCAGATCGCTGCATCCCGCAGGGATTTCTCCACGATCTCATCCAACTTTGCCTTGGAGCGGATACCGTGTGTTCTTGGTCCATATGCGATATTGTCATAGATACTCATTGGAAACGGATTTGGTTTCTGGAATACCATTCCGACACGTTTTCTTAACAGGTTGACATCCATGCCGTTGTAAATATCTTCACCATCCAAAAGAACACTGCCGGTGATCTTACATCCCTCGACCAGATCGTTCATTCTGTTTAAACTCTTCAAAAAGGTGGATTTTCCGCAGCCGCTCGGTCCGATAAATGCTGTAATCTCGTTCGATGCGATCGACATATTGATATTTTTTAATGCATGAAAATCACCATAATATAAATCCAGGTTTGAAATTTTAAATTTTTCTGCCATTTTTTTCTCCATTCTACTGTTTCGGCGCTTCAAATTTTTTTGCGATCAGGGAGGATACCCCATTGATGATCAGTACCACGATAAGAAGTACAACCGCCGTCGCATATGCCTCATTGGTATGCATACCCTCACGCGATAATGAATACATGTGGATCGCTAAGGTACGGCCGGAATCAAAAAATCCTGCAAGGTTTGCAACTGTACCTGATGTATAAATGAGTGCCGCCGTCTCTCCGACGATTCGCCCGATCGCTAAGATAATGCCGGATAAAATACCCGGGATCGCACTCGGAAGCACAATTTTAAATATGGTACGCAGTTTTCCTGCACCGAGTCCGAAACTTCCCTCACGGAATGAATCCGGCACACATAAAAGTGCTTCCTCCGTCGTTCTCATGATGACCGGGAGTACCATGATTGCAAGCGTCGCTGCACCTGCCATCATTGAGTAGCCCCATTTTAATGCTGTCACGAAAAACAACATACCAAAGAGTCCATAAATAATAGAAGGAATACCGGAAAGTGTCTCCGCCGTCACACGGATGATCCCGACTAACTTGTTTCCCTTTTTTGCGTATTCCACGAGGTAGATCGCTGCGCCCACACCAAACGGTACGGATAACAAAAGCGCCAGCACCGTCATAAAAAGTGTATTGATCATTGCCGGAAGCATCGACACGTTATCCGAATTATAAGTCCATGCAAACAGCGATGGTTTTAAATATGGGATACCGCGGATTAAAATATAGCCCACCAGAAATACCAGGACACCCACGGTCAGCACTGCTGCGACAAGTACTAAAAGCAGCAATACGAATGAACCCGGATGTTTCGTATATGATTTGATCTTATTTTTCACACTACTTTCCCCTTTCTAATTGTCCTTTGTGCGTCTTTTTAAAATAGAGAAAGAGACATTGATGATAAGGATAAACACAAACAGTACCACACCGGTTGCGATCAGTGCTTCTCTGTGAAGATCCGTTGCGTATCCCATTTCCATTACAATATTTGCCGTTAAGGTACGGACACCTTTAAAAATACTCGATGGAACCCGCGCCTGGTTTCCGGCTACCATCATAACCGCCATCGTCTCACCGATCGCACGTCCGACACCGAGCACGACTGCTGCCATGATACCGGATTTTGCTGCCGGAACGATCACGGTAAAAACACTTCTCTCATGGGTTGCTCCAAGTGCAAGTGCTCCCTCGTAATAGCTGTTTTCCACCGCACGGATCGCAGACTCTGACACACCGATAATGGTCGGCAGGATCATGATTCCAAGCAGGATCGAAGCGGTTAAGATACTGTTTCCATTTCCTTTAAAATGTTCTCTGATAAACGGCACCAATACGACCAGACCGAAAAATCCATATACAATAGAAGGGATGCCTGCTAAGAGATCCACGATCGGTTTTAAAATGCGGTACAGTTTTTCCGGACAGAAGCGGGCCATAAAGATTGACATCAGTATTCCAACCGGGACTCCGATTAAAAGTGCTCCTCCGGTTACATAAATACTTCCTAAGATCATCGGAAAGATTCCGAATATATTATTGGTCGGTTTCCATACTTTTCCCGACAAAAACTGCCATACACCGATTTTCTGCATTGCCGGAAATCCGTTTGCAAACAAGAACACACAGATTAAGGCTACCGCGATAATGGATATGACTGCCGTAAAGAGGAAAACGCCTTCCATTACTTTTTCTTTGATATGATTCATTATTTTTCTCCAGACTGATAAAAAGTTGTGTACGTTATTTATGTAAAGACCGGCAGAGTAACTGTCTCTCCCGGTCTTTACCTGATGTTTTATAATAAGGAATTCTATGAAATATGTTGTTTGTATCTGTCTGTATTACTCTGTAACGCCATCCCAGGATGTGATTTCGCCTGTGTAGATGCCTTTGACCGTATCTTTGGAAAGATCTGCAGTCGGGTTGTCGTTGTTTACGATGACTGCGATACCATCCATTGCAATCACGGCTGCTGTTAAGCCGCCCTCTGTCTCAGAATCTTTTAATTCACGGGAAGCCATACCGATATCACAGGTTCCATCCATAGCTGCTGTCATACCTGTGGTAGAATCGCTTTCCTGGATCTCGATCTCTGCACCGCTGTTGACTGCGACATATGCCTCTTTTAATTTTTCCATAACAGGTGTTACGGAAGAAGATCCTGCTACAACAACTTTTCCGCTTGCGCCGTTTGACTCGAATGCTGCTGCACCGTCATCTACCGGGATGTATTTATTATCAGAAATAACTGCCTGTCCGTCTGCACTCATGATAAAGTTGATAAAATCCTGTGCCACATCGCTTGGTGTTCCTTTGGTTGCAATATTAAATGGTCTTGCGATCGTGTAATCTCCGCTCTTGATGTTATCTACGGTAGCTTCTGCTCCATCGATGGAAACTGCTTTTACACTGTCGTTTAGGGAACCAAGTGATACATATCCGATGGAGTATTCATCACCTGAAACTGTTGTTAACATAACGTCGGTACTGTTTGTGATGATTGCTTCATCGGTTGTATTATCAATTTTCTCACCGGCATCATTTTTCTCTTCCACACCGAACAGCTCGATGAATGCTCCTCTTGTACCGGAACCATCCTCACGGGATACAACGTTGATGTACTCGCTGTTGTCAAAATCTCCGGTTGCTGCTGATGCTGAATTTGCAGCTGTCGTATCTGGTGTAACATCTGCTGACTGATCTGCTGAACTGTCCGCTGCATCTGCACTTGCATCTGTATTTGTATCTGCTCCGGCATTTGCACTTGCATTTCCACTGTTGCCACAGCCTGCGATCATGCTGGCTGCCATCATACCTGTTAATAACATACACATTACTTTCTTTTTCATTTTCTTAATCCTCTCTTTTTTCAATTTGCAGGGCGTCCATCCTGCTGTTTTCTTTTCATTTCCTTTTGACAGTTTTTACTTTACGGCACTTATGTAAAATACATGAGAGAGGTTTGGTAAAATGTATGTAAAATAATGGTAAACGTTTCGCTTACTTTTTCTCGATCTGTCTGCGCAGTTCCAACATCTGATTGTCTACTTTTGCGATCACATCGGAATAATCTTTGGTTGCACGCTCCACATTTTCAATCTGTCCGGCATTTTTCTTATAACACATCTGATTATCAAGCTCTGCCCAATAGTCCATGGCAAAAGAACGGATCTGTATCTCCACTCTTATTTCCTTTGTCTTTTCCAGATAAGTGACCGGAATACCCACGATCAGATGGATACTCTGGTAACCGCTCTTTTTGGGATTTTTCACATAATCCTTTTCTTTGAGCAGCGTGATGTCCTTCTGCTTTTTTACATAATCTGCCACACGGTAAATATCATCACAAAAAAAACAGACGACGCGGATCCCGGCAATATCGTTTAAAGTATCTACCGCAGCCTGAAACGTTACTTCCCTGCCCTTTCGCATCAGCTTTTTGGCAATACTGTCCGTCTGTTTGATCCGTCCCGTCATAGTACGAATAACCTGACGGCCAAATTGCTCCGTCAGGTCCGCATTGATCATTTTTAATTTTGCCTGCACCACATCCATCGCATATGCGTAAGAAAGTCTTACCATAGGTGCTTCGATCTGTTCTTTTAATTGTTTTTCCATGAGCAAGGTATCTGCTCCCGCTAAAGTCTCTTTTATTCCTATGCGTTTTTTCTGATTTTTAGAATCTTTCTTCGGCAAAATCCATATCTCCTATTTCGTAATCGTTTTCGTTTTCATCTTCATCCTCATACTCATCTTCATCCTCATTGATAAATGCCCGTTTCACCCTATGCACCGGTCCTGCCTGAAGTTTAAAGACAATAAACCCGATCACAAACATTGCTGCGATCACAATCACACCCGCTTTTGAAGTATGAAAAATCTGCGTGGAAATTCCCATGAGCATTGTTCCCATAAAGGATGCTCCTTTTCCAAAAATATCAAAAATGCCAAAATACTCACTTGATTTTTCCTTTGGTATAATCTTTGCATAATAAGAACGTGACAATGCCTGGATTGCTCCCTGAAATACACCAACAAATGTTGCCATCATCCAGAACTTCCATGCCGCATCCAGCCAAAGTGCATAGACTGCAACCAAAAAGTATGCTCCGATACAAACCGCGATCAGACGGGCTGTTTCAAATTTCTGTGCCAGTTTTCCAAAGATAATGGCACAGGGAAATGCGACGATCTGTGTCAGAAGCAGTGCAAGAAGAAGACTTGTATCACTGATTCCAACATCCTTTCCGTAAGAAGTTGCCATTTCAATGATCGTGTATACACCATCTATATAGAAGAAAAATGCAACGAGGAAGAGAAACACCTTTTTATCATTTCTGATCTCACCGCACACGGTTCCAAGTCTTTTTACGGTTTCCTTTACACCGTTTGTCTTTGTCTCCATATAATAGTTCTGCTTATAATTTTTTAAGAGCGGGATTGTGACAACTGCCCACCATAAGGCATTGATGATAAATGCTCCTGCTGTCGCTACCGTACCGCTGATTCCAATATAATCCGCTCCAAAAATCAATGCCAGACTGACAACAAAAGGCACACAGCTTCCTATATATCCCCATGCGTATCCCTGGGATGACACGTCATCCATGCGCTCATCCGTCGTCACATCCACGAGCATAGAATCATAAAAAATAAGGCTGCCGGAAAACCCGACTTTGGTGATCACAAATACAACCAGAAATAAAATGGCACTTTTCGGAAGTGCAAGTGCGGCACACCCAAGAACACCGATCAGCATAAACAGCGTAAATAAAGGTTTTTTCCGGTTCTTTCCATCTGCAACCGTTCCGAGCACCGGCCCTAATATTGCCACGATCAAAGTGGAAATAGAGATCGCATAGCTTAAATATGCGGTGGAGTCCGAAGCGGATATGCCATTTCCGGCTGCCATGTTTTTAAAATAGATCGGTATGATCGTGGACACTAAAAGCGCAAAGGCAGAGTTGCCTACATCGTACATTACCCAGTATTTTTCAAGTTTATTTAATTTCTGTTTCATGTTTTTCCCTCCTGTTTTGCAGGATAAAATCAAAGATCTCCTGATAATATCTGCACCTGGTCTGATAGTCCGCATTAAAAATTTCATGTTTGGAAGCCGGCATGCAGACAAGCGCTGCCGTCTCCACACGATTTTCAAAAACTGCGATCGCACGATTATCCACCATTTGGTCATTCCCTGCTATAAAGATCAAAACCGGAATTTTAATCCGCTCCAGATTCTTTTTCCGCATCAGCGTTTCTGTTGCACGCATCGCTGCCAAAAGCCATCCATAAGTACTGCCATTGGTCTGATATCTGGAATTTTTCAGCCTCTTTTCAAAAATATAATCATAGCGCTCTCTTGAAATACAGCTGCTGTGTTCAAAATCCGGCCTGCTGTCAAACCCTGTCTGTCCCGCTGCATAACGTTCACCTCTTTTGGTTCTCACATAAAAATCAGCTGTCATTTTTGCCACCCACCACGGATACTTTCCGGTCTGCATCCGAAACATCGGTGAAGAAAGGATTGCACGTTCAAATACTTTCGGATGTTCCTCGATATAACGCGCCGCGACCGCACCTCCCATGGAATGTGCAAATAAGATGCGGTGCCGCTCCATCCGGTAATTCATTTTTTTCATAAAGCAGTCCAGATCTTTGATATAATCTTCAAAATCACGGATATATACCTTCTGGTCATCCGAAACCTCACGTTCTGAATAGCCGTGCCCGCGGTGCTCTAAGATATAAACGGAACAGCCATGCTGCAGAAAATAATAAATAACCTCGTTGTACTTTTCTGCAAACTCGCTGAATCCGTGTGAGATCACAATACAGGTATCCGCCCCCGCTGCCAGATATTGCTGATAAAAAATGGCCGCCCCGTCATAACTGTGAAAATAAGCATACTTCTGACATTGCTTCAGGTACGGTTCCACCAGATTTTTCTGCCAGGTCAGATACCCTTCGTCTGCAAAATACAGACTGCCTGCCGCATTCATAACGCCGCCATTTCTTTATGCTTCAACAATTTCACCAGCTCCGGTGTCAATTTCCCATCACTGTACTCTTCCGCAATTTTTTTGCCGCGGTCCGGGTAATTTGTGATCATTGCATCGGCACGCGCCGCACAGACGAGCCGCATATATTTTTCCTCATTTACAGTCCATACATGGACTTTCTTTTTCTGCCTCCTGCACTCTTCCATAAATCCTTCATACTGAATGTTGTAAAGTGCCGGGTGCAGTGCATCTGCTCCCACAACATACGAAGCGTAACTAACCGGATTGATGATTCCATCGCTGTATAACATTCCTGTCTCTGCTTCCGGATTGATCTCTTTGATCTTTTGTATGGTATAGTGATTAAAGGAGGAAAAAATCACACGTTCCATGAGTCCCATCCGCTCTGTGAGATCTAACACACGCTCCTCAATTTCCGGATAAAACACGACTCCGGTCTTGATTTCCACATTAATGGTCAGATCTGTCGGTTTTATCAACGCATAGACTTCCTCTAACGTGGGTATCTGTGCATGTTCATACTCCGGATGTGTACGGTTAAAATTATGTTTGATCAGCTTCGCGTAGGTTTAATCTCTTACCCAGCCGCTTCCGTCACTCACACGGTCGATCGTTTCATCATGGATGACAACAAGTTCTCCGTCTTTTGTGAGCTGCACATCCAGTTCAATTCCATCTGCACCCATCTCTACCGCTTTCTCAAAAGCTGCCATTGTATTTTCCGGTGCATAACCGCTTGCACCGCGGTGTCCCCACACGAGTGTTCTTTCCATCTCTTCTCCATTTCTGCCGGTTTCTTCCATCTGCGCACTAAATCCGCCTGTCCGGCATCGATTCTTTTATTTCTCTCATCTTTACCCTATATCCTAAGCGGATATTGTAAAATGGGTGTGGGGGTTTATGTAAAAAATGGGTAAAAAAATACAGAACCACGTTTTTGTGATTCTGTAATATACCTTATAATGTTGTTGGCACAAATAGTGCGTTCAGGTTTATTGATTGACAAATTGCGCAAAGCCGTGCCTGTTTTGTTCCGTTGTCCGAAAATAAGAAAAGCTAAGCCTGCCTGTTTTACTTTTTCTCGGAGTGACGTGAACGGCGTTCAACGAGCCATCCTTGGCTCGAGAAGCCTTGTTCTGCCATCCGTGGCAGAACATCACTGTGGATAGACAGGCAGACTAAGATTTTCTAATTTTCTCCCAAAGTCACAAAAGCATTCTCGGCTTTGCGCAATTTGTCAGCCGCCAGGTTGTGAAGCACTATTTGGTTTTAACATCATATATTTTGATGCCGGAATTCCTTTAATCCTTATGCGCCGCCTCATAAACGTTATAGCAGGCTGCCGCTCCGATCACAAGCACTGCGCCAATGACTGCCGTGCGCCCGATTGTCTCACCGCAGAAGATCGCAACTAAAATTGGATTTAAGATCGGCTCTAATGTAGAAGTTAAGGATGCCGTGACCGGCGAAACACGATCCAAGCCCCTCGATAAAAAGATGTAGGATAAGCCAAACTGGATCACACCGAGAAGGATAATACAGATCCATGCCTTCGCAGAATGATCGGTCTCCCCCAAAAACGAAGGCAGTCCGATGCTAAGGCTGATCACATGGGATGCCAGCAATGACGATTCAAAATCAGCTCCCGGAAAACCTTTCATCATCATAACCAGCGCATAGGTAAATCCCGAAAATACCGCAAGCAGATTTCCCGCCATTCCCCCGGCGCTCAGGGAATCTAAAAAGAAGCATAAGATACCGGCAAACACGACCGCACATGCCACCACTGCCGCTTTTTTCGGTTTCTTCTTATATAATGCCCACATCAGCAGAATCACAAAGATTGGTTCTGTAAACTGAAGCACGATCGCATTTGCCGCCGTCGTCATCTTTGTCGCTGAAACAAATGTCAATGCCATGACTGTGTTGCAGACGGCTCCAAACAGTACCGTCTTGTTCCATACAAATTTTCGTTTTGTGATGACCATATACGATGCGATCAGCATAAATGAAAAAATACTGCGGATTCCCTGGATCGTGATGGAACTCCACGGAATCGACTTTATCAGAACACCTCCGGTGCTGAAACATACTGCAGAGAGCAGCACATAGATGGTTCCCTTCATACTTTCTTTATCTAATTGTTTTTCCTGCATTTTATTCTCCCTCCCATTTTACCGCATTCCCAGCGCAAGCAGCACAAGTACCGCGAGAAAAATGATATTTGCCAGATGAAACCACAACAGATAATACCCCTTCGTGCGGTTATAATTATGCGCATATATTTTATAGGAGATCAGGCTCGCCATGGAGGCGATCAGTGTGCCAAGTCCCCCTAAATTTACACCAAGCAAAAGCTGCTTTAAATCACCCGAAAAACCGGACAATAACAGTGCCGCCGGAACATTGCTGATCACCTGGCTTGTGGCAATTCCCACCAGAAGTTCCCTTCCGTTAACCAATGAATGCAGTACTTCCTGAAACGCCGGCAGCCGTCCGATATTTCCTGTAAAAATAAAGAAAGCGATAAACGTAAAGATCAGGCAGTAATCCACCTGCCCCAGTACTTTTCTATCTGATAAAAACACAGACACAGCTACCGCCGCAAGCAAAATATAATACGGCAGGATCCTTGCCACGACCAAAAGCGCCATAAGGAATAAAACCGCATACATGCCGGTCAGTTTTTTGTTCATTTCCTTTTTTTCTTCCGAAAAATGACAGTCTGTCAATCTGATTTTTCTTTTTCTTGCACTTAAAACGAAAATCGTCAGGGCAAGCAGCACACCGGAAACAACCGTATACGGAAGCATCAAGACAAGAAACTCCCCAGCATTCATTTCTGAGAGATTATATAAATACAAATTCTGCGGATTTCCAATCGGAGTCAGCATACTTCCAAGGTTCGCCGCTATGGTCTGAAGCACGATGACCGGCACCATAAGACGCTCCTGCCCGCATTTTTGCAGCGTGAGAAGTGCAAACGGAACAAACGTCAAAAGCGCAACATCATTGGTAATGACCATGCTTGAAAAGAAACACAGAAAAACAAGAACAAATGCCAGCTGCGCCGTATTTTTCGTATGCGCAAGAAGCCGCCGCCCGATCCCATCAAAGATTCCATTATTCTGCACGCCCGCCATAATGATCATCAGCGAGAGCAGGATCCCAAGCACACGAAAATCAATATAATCGATATATGCCTGATCCGGATGCACAAAAAAAGCGGATATTACAGCTAAAATGGCTGCAACGACCAGCACTGTTTCTTTTTTTACAAATGCTATGATTTTCTCTTTCATATATATGACACCACCCATAAAACCTACCTGTCTATTCTAATCACTTTCCCCCCGGATGTAAACAAAAAAAAGCGCATGATTCGTCTGCTTCTGTACACACTATAAAATAACAGACACATAGCTATGTAAAATCACATTTGCTATGTAAAATCAAACTTTTGTATATGAGTGAATCAATAAAATGCGTGAATATAGCGCAAGAATGGAGCATATGATGTACACCCCAGTTACACTTCCGGTTACAAATGAATACGGTTATTTTGAAATACGGTTAGAGAGCATCGGCGGTCTCGGCGCAAATCTCTGCGGAAAAATGCTCGGCGAACTCGGTGCCTTATACCTTTCCTTAAACTCCTTAAGTTTTTCCAGCTACGGATCTGAAAAACGAGGTTCACCGGTAAAATCCTATATCCGCTGGAGTCCCGCTTCCCATCCACTGCGCATCAACAGCCCGGTATTACAACCGCATGTACTTGGCATTTTTCACGAAGGGCTGATCGAGACTTACCCAGTATTAGACGGGATTTCCGCCGACACAAAAATTGTTTTAAATACACCTTTATCCTGTGATGAAGCGGCAGAAAAATACAATATTTTCACTGGAACGCTGTATTGTCTGGACGCACTCTCCATCGCCATGGAATCCAGATCCCGCATTAACATGGTTATGCTCGGTGCGATCGCCAGAGCGTGTCCTTTTATCCCGATGGATTCCATTGAAACACTCTGCAAAAATACTATTGGGAAAAAATATCCGGCACTGATCGGGGCAAATCTGCAGGGTTTAAAAATGGGGTATGAAAAAACAGCTGAAAAAAAGATTCCGGACAGAACTGTTTCCCCTTCTCTCGCAAAAGAAACTTATATCTGGGGCTACAAAAACGCCCCGATCGGCGGGATCAATACACGCCCCGGCAGCACGGTATCAAATGACCTTTCCCCCTCCCGCGAAGGTTATATTCCCCTCTTTTTGCAGGATCGGTGCATCAACTGCGGACTCTGTGATTCTACCTGTCCGGATATGGTATTTCAGTTTGCACCGGGAACTTATAAGGGGAAAGAGGCAATGGTCAACCAGGGACTTGATTACAGACACTGCAAAGGCTGTCTCCGCTGCGTGGATGTCTGTCCGACTCACGCTCTGGTAAAAGCAGAAGAAAAAGATTACCCGGACAAGCCGCATTCCATGCCGGATCAGGATCTGCTGCCAGACTCTGTCCGGTACCAGAAGACCGGCGCAAATTCCTGGATCACCAGTGATTCTTATCTTGATGAAAAACGTATTGACGGAGGTATCGTATAATGTCAGATCAGCAGCAATCAACAACACAGGCTTTTCCATCATCGGATCAGCAGCAATCATCAACACAGGCTTTCGTAAAGAAAACCGCTGCCCAGCGCAAACTTTACGAAAGTGGAAATGAGCTTGCCGCCTACGCTGCAAAGCAGATCAATTATCATATCATGGGATATTATCCGATCACCCCCTCCACGCAGATTGCGGAAAATCTCGATCTTTCGGGTGCAAGAGGCGAGCACAACATCCGGCTGATCGCCGCCGAGGGAGAACACAGTGCCGCCGGTATCTGTTACGGTGCTTCGGCGGGCGGCGGACGCGTATTTAATGCCACCAGCGCCAACGGTCTGCTCTACGCCCTGGAGCAGTTTCCGGTTCAGTCCGGCACACGCATGCCGATGGTCATGAATGTCGCCTGCCGTACCGTCTCCGGTCCTCTGTGCATCAAAGGTGATCACAGCGATATCATGTATCTTTTAAATACCGGCTGGATCATTCTGTTTGCGGATGACCCGCAGATGGTCTACGACTTCAATCTGATTGCCTTAAAACTTGCCGAAAAAGTCAATCTCCCGGTTGTCGTTGCCTTTGACGGTTTCTTTACCAGCCATCAGAAACAAAAATGCATGGTCTTTTCTGAAGATGAAACCGTACAGCACTTTATCGGGAAAAAACTCTCCTGTGACAATCCCGAAATCTCCGCTTTTGCCGGAAATGACTCCACCGGGGAGAATCGTTTTTACAGTGTACTCGACCTGAATCACCCGGTCTCTGTCGGCTCCTATATGAATGAACCGGATATCATCAACAACAAATATCAGCTTTTTCTCGCCATGGAAGAAACACGAAAAAAACTTCCCATACTGTTTGATGAATTCGCCTCCCTCTCCGGAAGAATGCACACTTTTTGCCGCGGATATATGTGTGAAGATGCAGATATTATCCTTTTTCTGCTCGGTTCCTCTTTTCACACAGCCACAGTTGCAGCAGATACGCTGCGCAAAGAGGGCATCCGCGCTGGCGTCGTCACATTAAATGTGCTTCGTCCATTTCCATCTGACGAATTACGCCATCTCTGTATGCATGCAAAGACGATCGTTGCTGCAGACCGTCAGGACAGCTACGGCGCCGGCGGCGGAAATATGTCCTTAGAACTGCGCGCCGCCCTGCAGGATATCACGGATTCCACACACCCGATCCGGGTACTGACCCGCATTTACGGACTTGGCGGGAAGGATTTTTTTGTGGAGGATGCTGTTGCGCTGTTTCGTGAGGGACTTTCGCCTGATGCCAGGGCTTTTGATTACTATGGAATCACACCGGGTACGACAGAAAATTGCCCACAGCCACAGTATTATGCACCCCTCACCAAAGATCGCCAGTCGCCCGGTGTCACAACCTGCACTTTCGATCCTGCAACCGGAAAAATGCTTGTAAAAGGTGGATTGATCAAAGACGCCACCGCCATGCCCAAGCGGATCGCCCCGGGAATCGGAACCTGTCCCGGCTGCGGTATACCGGTCAACTTAAATCTCCTGTTAAAAGGGATCGAAGGAAATGTGGTCTTTCTGTTCCAGACCGGCTGCGGCATGGTGACAACCACTGCCTACCCAAAAACGGCATTCCGCATCCCATATATCCACAACCTGTTTCAAAATGGAGCTGCTACTTTAAGCGGTCTGGTGGAAGTATTTGAGGAACGGCAAAAACGCGGGGAATATCCCAAAGGCGAGATCACATTTATCATGGCAAGTGGTGACGGCGGCATGGATATCGGCATGGGTTCTGCACTCGGAACGGCACTGCGCGGACATCATCTGCTCTTATTTGAATATGACAACGGCGGATATATGAACACCGGTTACCAGCTTTCCTACTCTACCCCGATGGGTGCGAAAAGCTCCACCTCCCACCTCGGAAAAACACAGTACGGAAAGACCTTTTTCCACAAAGACATGCCCCAGATCATGGCCGCGACCCACCTCCCCTATGTGGCAACCGTCGCCGAGTCGAACCCACATGATTTTATCAAAAAGGCTGCAAAAGCAGCTGCCTATGCAAGGGAATTCGGCACCGCCTATGTAAAAGCGCTCTCCGCCTGCCCGCTCAACTGGAATGACCGTCCGGACACAGAACGAAAAGTCATTGCTGCCGCCGTAGACTGCTGTTATTTTCCGCTCTATGAAATCGAACGCGGCATCACATCACTGAGCTATGATCCAAAAAAATCGCATAAAAAAATCCCCGTCACGGAATGGTTTTCCATGATGGGGCGCACGAAACATCTTGCCACCGAAGAATATAAATCGGTTGCAGACCAGATTCAGGCAGAAGTCGACAGACGCTATGAACGTCTGGCAGCATGTGCCGAACATCCGCTATTGTAATTTTTACGTCAATGATTTGACCACCGACACAATTCCTGCGATTACAAGCAGTATCAGTGCAATATAAACCAGTCCTGAAACAAATAACCCGATCAAAAACAACGGGAAGATAATGATCGTAAGTAAAACTTTTAAGATCCCCCAGGATGCCTTGAAAGCAAGCAGGATCAATTTTCCAAATACGGCAAACATTAAAATAATAAACAATGCTGTTAACATAGTCTTTTCTCCTTATCATGCAGATTTTTCATACAGTGATTAATTCTATGTTAACAGTTGTCTGTCTAATGTCAAGTACCTGCTTTAACCTCTGCGAAACCATGCTTTCATCACATCAAAAATCTGAACCAGTTCCTCTTCCTCTATAATGTAAGGAACCATGGAATACATGTACTTTAAGAACGGACGGCAAAAGACTCCTCTCTCATATGCAAACTGCTGGAATCCTTCAAGGGCTGCTCCATCGTGCACTTCCACACAGGTACAGCCGCCCATAATACGCACTTCTTTGATCCTCGGATCCGTAAATCCGTCCATCTCACGGTGTGAGATTTCTTCGATGCGTTTGATCTTCCCCATATAATCTTCCCGCTCGAAAATTTCGATTCCTTTGAGTGCCACGGCACAGGCAAGTGCATTTCCCATAAAGGTCGGTCCGTGCATCAGTGCATGACGGTCATTATCGCTGTAAAATGCATCAAATACCTTGTGGTTTGCCACTGTCACCGCATGACCGATATAACCTCCGGTCAGTGCCTTTCCGAGCACTAAGATATCCGGCAGTACCAGATCTGCCACAAAACGGCTGCCGGTTCTTCCAAATCCCGTTGCAACCTCATCAAAGATCAAAAGTACATCATACGCATCACACAATTCGCGTGCGCGTTTCAGGAAAGAAATATCATACATCCGCATTCCGCCTGCGCCCTGCAGCAGCGGTTCCACGATAAAACAGTTCAATTCGTCATGATATTTCTCAAATGCCTCCTCCAGTGCCGCGATTTCGGTCGGTATATGAACCACACCCGTTTTTTCTTCAAATGCGAAATGATAATCCTCATCATCCCCCACTTCCATCGCCTTAAACGTATCCCCGTGGTAAGCATGCTCTAATGCAAGCACAAGCGGACGTTTTCTGCCCTGATTTGTATTGTACTGTAATGCCATCTTTAAGGAGACTTCCACCGCAACACTTCCGGAATCCGAGAAAAAGCAGTAATCCAAATCTCCCGGTAAATACTCCTGCAACTTATCCGAAAGCTTCTGCACCGGCTCATGTGTCAGTCCGCCAAGCATGACATGGCAGAAATGATCCGCCTGCTCTTTGATGGCAGCCGTCAGTTCCGGGTGTTTATAGCCATGGATCATGCACCACCAGGACGATACCGAATCGATCAGTTTCTGATCTTTCGTATAAAGATAAACACCCTCGGCATCTAAAATTTTATAAGGTTCCCGCATTGTTTTCATCTGTTCGTAAGGATACCAGATCATATTTTTACTCCTCTTTTATTCTGTTCTCAACTACTTAACAGTCTGCTGCCAGATAGCTGCAAAATTTCATACATATCAACTTTACTCATATAATCCCGCAAGTGCTTCCACATCCATCTTAAGCTCCGTGTCCCCGTCCTGTACCTTCGCAAGTGTCGGCAGTCCGGTCATATATTCGCACATAAAGATGTTATCGTCCTCCATCACATCCCCCGGATGATAATGGTTGAATATGATTCCCTTTAACGGCAAATGATGTGCCTTCATATACTCTGCCGTCAGCACAACACTATTGATCGTGCCAAGCCCGGCATCTGCGATCAGGATACTGGAAAGTCCAAGCTCCGACACCACATCTTCAAGCTGGATCTTTGCCTCATCAAAACAGATCGGGCACAAAATACCGCCGCTGCCCTCCACAGTCACATAATCATATTTATCACATACGGCCTTGTATCCATCTTTTACCACAGCCATCTCCACCGGATGTCCCTCGATCCGTGAGGCAAGGTGCGGCGAATATGCATGTTCATATACATAAGGACACATTTCCTCAAGCGGCTGTGTAATCCCCGATATTTTCTGCACAAACAGGGCATCTCCGGGGATCAGTGAGCCGTCTGCCCTGCGGTCATTTCCACTCATTGCCGCTTTATAATATGCCGCTGACTTTCCCTCTTCTGCCAGCTTTTTTACGATCAGCCCGGTCACATAAGTTTTTCCGATATCCGTCCCGGTACCCGTGATAAATAAAGCTTTGCTCATATCCATCCTCTTTTCTGTATTCTTTCCTTCCACATAACAAGGACATTTCTTTTCCATATGACGATTCTTACTATGCCTCTGACTTTTCTTCTTTCCAGTACTCCGGTGTCACATCACGGCCTAAATCTTCTAACAGCCGTCTGTCGCTGCGGATCGTTGCGCATGCCACCGTCGTCAGCATATTTCCGGTAATGGATGCGGATGCTCCTGCCTGGAATGCACTCTCCCCATCGTTTGTCAAAAGTGCTCTTCCCGCAGCAAGACGGATATTGGCATCCGGGTTGATATAACGGAAAAATGCGATCGTGCGCAAAATATCAGCCTCTGACAGTCTTGGCAGATGTTCTAACGGTGTTCCCGGTATCGGCATCAGCGCATTGATCGGAATCGAGTCGATTCCAAGCTCTGCAAGACTGACCGCCATATCCAGTCTGTCCTCCCACGTTTCTCCCATGCCGATGATTCCGCCGGAGCAGGCGCACATTCCCTCTGCCTTTACTTTTTTCAATGTTTCGATCTTCATGTCATAGGTATGTGTTGTGCAGATATTTGGGAAATTACGTCTGGATGTCTCTATGTTGTGATGATAGCTGGTAACCCCCGCCTCGTGCAGTCTGTGCAGCTGTTCTGCAGAAAGAAATCCCATGGAGGCACACAGATCGATCTTACACTCTTTTTTCATCGTCTCATATGCATGGATCGCCTTGTCAAATTCCTCTCCCGTCAGTGCTCTTCCCGCTGTAACGATAGAAAAACGATCAACGCCTTCCCGCTCATTCATTTTGCATGCTGCCAGAATCTCTTCCTCCGGAAGGAAATCATACTCCTCACAGTTTGTATGATGGTGCGCCGACTGTGCACAGTATTTGCAGTCCTCCGGGCATCTTCCGCTGCGCCCGTTGATAATTGAACACAGATCTACTTTATCCCCGATCCGTGCTTCCCTGATCTTATCTGCTCCTTCACAGAGCTCCTCAAGATCACAGGTCAGGAAAAATGAAAGGTCATCTTCCCTTGTGATTCTTCTTCCGTTAATAATTTCTTCCGCTAATGTAAATGCATTCATTTCTTTTTCTCCCGCTTATCTTTCAGATACTGCGCATAATCCCAACGCAGATCCATGTATTTGTATCTCATGAACCATATCTGCTGCAACATCTTTAAGATCTTACCCGCACTGCCTCATAAGCAAGCACCGGTCTGACACGCTTTGCCACCACTGCCCCAAGAATACTTAAGGCAATGTCCCCCGGCACCGCTAAAACAAAGCAGTACAAAAACAGTGGTCCTGCCGCAATCGGCGTATTAATCACAAAATTACAGATGATATAGTAATAAATCATACCGACTGCATAGACACAAAACAGTCCTGCCAGATTTGCCAGAAGGTACCGTGCAATGGTCTTTTTTTCCATATGTTCCGCAATCCATCCAGTCACAAATGTACCCACTGCAAATCCGATGATATATCCAAAACTGGGTTTAAACACATACCACAGTCCGCCGCCCTCCGAAAAAATTGGAAGACCAGCCAGCCCAAGCAGCATGTACGAAAGTACAGACACCGTTCCCAGTCTTGAACCAAGCAGCAGACCTGCCAGCATCGTAAACAGGTACTGCAGGGTAAATGGCACGACCGGTATCGGAATTTTGATAAATGCCCCGACTGCAATCAGTGCAGTAAATAATCCACAGTAAATTACGCCCTTCGTTTTCATTTTTTGTTAACCTCCGCTCATCTTATAGTTAACAATATTACTCAAAAAAGAGTGTAATGTCAACTTTTTATTTTCATCAAGTTAACATTACACACTTTTCAACAATCAAATCACTCTGTTGTTTCCAACATTAGAATGCACATTCTTCCGTTATAAATGAAAATCATCTATATCTCCATCAGCCTTCACCTGTCATATCCGGCATCTGCTGCACACTTTCGGATCACTTTCGGAATATTCGCCTGATTATAGGAAAGCACCTCTATCTTCACTCCCATTGCGTATTCCTCTTCCCCTTCAAACTTCTGCTCGCCACCCTTTATCACAACTTTTGGCCGTTTCACATCAAAACTGTATTCCATTCCTGTCAGAACACCGGATTTATTAATGGTATATGCGATCCGCTCATTCTGATAGCCTGTTTTCTGATACTGTTCGTAATAGACGGACATCTTATCCATCTGCTCCGTATCGTCTTCCACCTCCATACCAGCCGGTTCTATAAGATCAAGCGCCTGATCTCTTTTTTCTTTCAACTGCTGCCCTGATAATGAAAAAATGATCTGCGTCGCCCCGTCATCTAAGTCTACACATTCCGCAGAAACAACGTCCTCCTCACGGTAGCCAGGATTCGTAAGTGCCTGATAATTTGGAATGTCCGTCGTCGTACTGTAGCCATTCCATTGGCTCCAGACTCCTGCCTGGTAAGAATTGACCGTAACCCCATCACAAAATTCCTTTAAAAACGTCATGGCACCATCGGCATCCGTATTCTTATACTCCGCTGCCCAGGTTTCATCTAACAGGTCAGCCCAGATCTCCTGCGTCTGCTGCACAATGTCCTGGCTCCCGGAATAACTGTTCGTTACCAGATAATGCACATTATTCACTCTGCGCAGTCCCCGCATGCCTTCTAAGACTTTTCCTGTCTCCTCGCTTGCGACTCCGCCTGCAAACATGCTCTCCAAAAATAATACCCCGGAAAAAATAGTGACTGCAACTGCCCGAACTGATTTTTTATCCATAGGGCTCCTCCGATCTCTCATCACGATCCCATTCGTGGTTTTTCCTGCACCATTTCATGGTATCATCATTTTCCATCAAATACAATCGTTTATCAGTCCAAGGCGCTCAAACGCATGCAAAATTCCATCCTCATCAATATGGTCTGTCACCATGTCTGCCAGCCGCTTTACCTCATCCCGCGCATTTCCCATCGCTACGCTGATCCCGGCGTACTCCATCATCTGAAGATCGTTCGGTCCGTCACCGATCGCAATACAGTTTTCCCGTGAAATGCCGACATGGTTCAGATACCGCTCCATGCCTGTCGCCTTGTTAATGCCATTGATCCCGATCTCGCCCGCAAAATCACCCATTCCGTCCAGACTGATCGCCACTGCATCAAAATATGGTTCCATGTCCGCATGAACCTTTGCGACCGGAAACGGTGCGCCGTAATAAATGATCTTCTCATTTTTTTCGTTTTTCCATGGCTGCTCGGTCAGGTGCATCCGTCCGATCAGGCGGTCTAAGCGCTCTTTACTCATTCCGGCATCCCGGTAAACCTTTAACATGCCGTCGCAGCTTCTCTGGTTCAACACCACACCGTCATCCGCCTGGTAACAGAATAAAAATCCATTGCTCTCTAAATAATCAAAACTGCTTTTTCTGTGTTCCTCATCAATATATGCATGATAAAACTCTTTTCCCTCGTCCTCCACAAAGGCTCCGGCTCCACCGACGATCCCGGAAAATCCAAGTTCCAACAGTGCATCATAGATCTGAAAACGGCTGCGTCCGCTGCATACCACCATCCGGTGGCCGTTTGCCTGCGCCGTACGGACTGCGTACTGTGCGGACTCCGGGATCTCGCCTTTTTCGTTGACCATTGTTCCGTCTACATCAAGAAATACTACCTTTTTATCCATTTTCCACACTGCCAGCCTGCAAATTGTTACGGTTCACACTGTAAATTTTCTTTTTACTGGCTGATCCTTTCTAGCATAACCATTCTTTCTGATTGTTTTATATTATCATGCATTTTACTGGCTTTCAATCATTACACAAAAAAGACACCCGAAAACCGTTCCTACAATCCGATTTCCGGGTGCACTTTCCTTTTTCCCTATCTACTTTCTACTGCCGGATATCCACCAGTCCCTGCTCTAAATCCTCCTCCGTAAACATATATGTGCTGCCGGAAGTACCGGTATTCAGATAAAGATACGGGAGTGCATCTTCATCCACAACAAATCCCACATGCAATATCTTTGTCTCCCCGGCTTTGATGCTGTCAAAATAATTGTTTCCCCGCTCTCCGCCGGTCACATCGTAATATGCCATTTCTTCGCCATGCTCTAAACTGCTACTGTCCGCCTGAACTGTATCCCATACATCCCCCTCTTTTGGCTGTTCCCCGCCGCAGATCTCGTAAACTCCGTCTTTTTCTCTTATCTTCATGACGGAATCAAAAAACAAAACATCCTTCAAATCTGTTTCCCCGGCATTGGTATATTCTAACGTAACATATACTAATTTCCGTGGTACTTCCCTGCTGCTTATGACCTCATCGAGCGTATTGATGCCGTCTCCGGCTTTGATGTAAGAAATCGTATCCGGAAGAAGTTTTCCATTTTCATCCACGTCCAGCATATCACGATCCATAAAAACCGGATCAAGGATTGCGACATCATCCGTCACTTTCACATCTGTCACTTTGATCCGCAGATTCTGTGATTCTCCATCAGCTTCTCCCGTCACAGCAAATTCCTCGCCGATCTTATGCAGATTTTTCATCTCCTCCGCAGTGGCTGTCGTCTTTAACGCCTCATCCTCACCGCTATTCTCCGCCATAGCATCCTCATAATCGCTCCAGTTATATGGACTTATCACCGTGCCATCCGCAAGTTCCTCCGACGGTGCTAAAATAATGCCCTCTGCAACCTTGCAGGCCTCCTCTTTTGTCACATCATGACCGACATACATCTGCATGACATAATGATATTCCGGATAAGTTACATAGATCATCTGGTCAAATGCAGAGTCATCACCCACAATATTCTGCATTTTTTCATAGACACCATCGTGGTTTCCAACCTGTATATTTTCACTTTCCGTCACATAATGATCCTGCATCCAAAATGCCTCATCACCGGTATCCATCTGATAAAATACAATCGAGATACCTCCCTGCCCCGGTGTCTGTTCATAGCTGTATTTTCCTTCTTCCGTCTCTGTCATTCCATCCGGCAGATAAGATAATTTCATTGCAAGCTGCGGTGCCGGATCTATTTTTTCTGTATTTTCTGTCGCATCCGTTTTTTCAATTTTAGTCGTCATACCGTAATTACCCTGCGGACTGCTGCTCATGCGATATAATTTTGTACCCGCAAAAATCGTCGTTCCAAGTACAAACGTTGCCGCCAGTGACGCCACTACCGCTTTTTTCAGGGAAAAATAACCTCTCTGCGGTGTCACTTTTACCTGTTTTTCCACTTCTTTTTCTATCATGTCCCGCATGCTCTGTGGCATTTTCGGAAATTCCTGTTCCATATTTTCAATATTCATACTCAACTCTCCATTCCGTAACTGTTTTCCTGTTCCAATTCGTTTTTCAGTTTCGCCCTCGCACGCGACAGACGGTTCTTTACGGCGCTCTCTGTCACACCTAAGATCCCCGCTATCTCCCGCACACTGTACCCCTCCATGTAATACAGTGTGACAGAAAGCCTCGCATCCTCTGACAGACGGCTGATCGCCTCATATAATTCCGAATAATCTTTTGTCTCTGCCGCACGCTCCTCCATCTGATAATCCTCAAGCGACACCACTTTCTTCTCTTTCCTCATCACGGTATAACATTCATTGATGAGAATCCTTGTCAGCCATGTCTTCGCATAGACATCCGATTTTAATGTATGCAGTTTGGAAAATGCTTTCACGATCGTCTCCTGGATCGCATCTGCGCAGTCCGCATCACGGTACAGAAGCGTTTTTGCCACATGATACATCATATCCTCGGATGCGATGATCAGCTCTCCCAATTCTTCTTTTTTCATAACTTTCCTTTCCGCCGGCTTAAATATCCTGTATATTCTGTTGTTTCTTCTGAGCTCATAGAAGGCATGTCATTGTATATCCCATGTCGTTTTTTACCTCTGAGTATACAATTTTTTCATGCTCTTTGCATGATTCCGTGGCAACATTCTGACCACTGAACCTTTACATAGATTAGACGCATGAAAAAGATAAAAGGTCGCAGTCTTTAAAAAAATATTTTCTTGACAAATCCGACGCACCGCGTCTATAATGGCGTTAATTGAAGCAGAACAACAGCTTTGACGGGAAGAAGTAAAAATAAGCGGAACGGACAGAAAGCAACCGGTCGATGAGAGGTGCACGGAAAACTTATTTCGAATACATCCCCGAGCTTCACACCAAATTCGTATTTCTAAGGATGCGATAGTAGGCTGTGACGTAGCGGCGCACGTTACAAGCGCCTGAGTGTTGTCGGACACTCGATGAGGCAGACAATGTGAATTGCCTGCGAACAAAGGTGGTATCACGAGTTTTATCCTCGTCCTTTTTGGGACGGGGATTTTTTAATGCAATTTTATTTTCAGGAGGATTTATAATTATGACATTATACGATGAATTAGTTGCCAGAGGCCTGATCGCCCAGGTAACTGACGAAGCAGAGATCAAAGATCTGATCAACAACGGAAAAGCTACTTTTTATATTGGTTTTGACCCGACCGCAGACAGCCTTCATGTAGGACACTTCATGGCATTATGCTTAATGAAACGTCTCCAGATGGCAGGCAACAAACCAATCGCCTTAATCGGCGGCGGAACTGCCATGATCGGGGATCCATCCGGCCGTACCGACATGCGCCAGATGATGACACCGGAGACGATCCAGCACAACTGTGACTGCTTCAAGAAACAGATGAGCCGTTTCATCGATTTTTCCGATGGAAAAGCACTTATGGTAAACAACGCAGACTGGCTGATGGACTTAAATTACATTGACGTACTGCGTGAAGTCGGCGCTCATTTCTCCGTTAACCGTATGCTGACCGCAGAATGCTACAAACAGCGTATGGAAAAAGGGTTAAGTTTCTTAGAGTTTAACTACATGATCATGCAGAGCTACGACTTCTACACCTTATACCAGAAATACGGCTGTAACATGGAGTTCGGCGGTGATGACCAGTGGAGCAACATGTTAGGCGGTACCGAGCTGATCCGTAGAAAACTCGGAAAAGACGCTTACGCGATGACCATCAACCTTCTTTTAAATTCCGAAGGCAAAAAAATGGGTAAAACACAGTCCGGTGCTGTATGGCTTGATCCGAACAAGACTTCCCCATTCGACTTCTTCCAGTACTGGAGAAACGTCTCTGATGCGGACGTATTAAAATGCATCCGTATGCTGACTTTCCTTCCATTAGAGGAGATCGACGCAATGGAAAGCTGGGAAGGCGCACAGTTAAACCAGGCAAAAGAGATTCTTGCCTTCGAGCTGACCAAACTGGTTCACGGCGAGGAAGAAGCAAACAAAGCAAAAGAAGCATCCCACGCTTTATTCGCGGGCGGTGGCGACTCTGCCCACATGCCGACCTTAGAGCTGACTGCTGCTGACTTTGCAGACGGCGATTTAGATATCCTTGCTCTCTTAGTAAAAGCTGAGCTTGCTCCATCCCGCTCCGACGCAAGACGTGCCGTACAGCAGGGCGGTGTCTCCGTTGCTGACGAAAAAGTAACAGACATCCAGACCACTTACGGAGCTGACGCTTTCGGTGCTGACGGACTTGTCGTAAAACGTGGTAAAAAGAAATTTGTAAAGATTGTTTTAAAATAATTTTTACTCATCCCGGAGTGCGATCAGCCACCTCTTTGCCAAAGGAAGCCAGCTCCCGCACTCCTTCTGGATCCCCGTACCATCCCGCATGGCAGTAAGTCTGCTGCAGGTGCTGAGGCCGTGTTTTCCTACCGGATACATATGGAACTCAACCGGGATCTCATGTTTTTTCATTGCACCGATCAAAAGCAGCGAGTTCTGCACCGGAACCGACTGGTCTGTATAGGTATGCCAGATAAATGCCGGCGGTGTGTGCTCTGTGACCTGTTTTTCCAGTGAAAGCAATTCTAACAGTTCCTCCGTCTCATTTCCGCCAAGAAGCTGTTTAAAAGATCCCCGGTGTGCATATTCTCCGGAAGTAATAACCGGGTAATTTAAAAGCATTGCTGCAGGTTTTAATATATCGTTTGTTACATCCGCCATCTCTGCCAGCCACTTTGTATGCCAGAACATCGCAAGGCATGCTGCAAGGTGTCCGCCTGCAGAAGATCCCTGCACCACAATCTTATCTGTGTCCACATGCCACTCTTTCGCATGTTCATGGATCAGCTTCATGGACGCCGCTGCCTCTAACAGGGCCGTCGGATAAACTGCCGGTGCCACCGAATAGCGCAGCACTGCCACATGATAGCCAATACTCAGAAAATGCATGGCGAGCGGCTCTGCTTCCCGGTCAGACGTGTGCTCGTAACCGCCTCCCGGACAGATGAGCATCATCGGACGTTTCTCAATCGCAATCGAATCAGAATCATCGAGTATATAGGTACAAAGTCTTGCATCCGCAAGAGATCCTTTTTCGTGTAAATAAAAAACTTCAGTCAGCATTTTTTTCTCCATCTGTATCCATTACATTTCCAACTTGCACATATCTTTATCAACAACCAGATATTTGCTCATCGTTCATTTGATATGTATAAAACAAAAACCTCGAAAATAAATATTTTCGAGGTTTTTAAAGGCACGGACCGGATTCGAACCGGTGATGACGGTGTTGCAGACCGGAGCCTTACCGCTTGGCTACCGCGCCATATTCATCTGCCTGTCGCAGAAGTTCTGTAACGATTTTAACAAAACAGTTCCTCTGCGTCAAGACAGATTTTAAATTTTTTCATCTTCCTACTTAAAACTTATGCTTTTTTTCACACAATATTCCTGTGTTCTGTCATAAGACGTGATTGTTTCTGTACTGACAATATAAAACATATCTCCAACATAGATTCCCCGGTACGCAGAAGTGTCTGCACCTTTTGATGCATCCTGCTTTCCGGCCTGATCGGTCAGATTCTGCGACAGCAATGTTTCAAATTTTTCTCCATTCCATGAAAGTAAAAGATATGCGGCACTCTCCTCATCCCCATAGGACTGCAGTGCAAATCCAAGCAGATTTTCCTCCGCATCTGCAAGCACACATTTATAATTATAGAGTGCCTCACTGTAATTATAATCTTTTAATACGAGACTGTTCATCTCTTTTAAACTGGAAGAATCTGAAATGTCAAACATTGTAATCTTGATACCTGTATGTTCCCCTGTTTTTTCATCCGTCTCATATCCGATCCCGACCAGTTTATCTTCTCCCCAGAAATGCAGATACTCTGAAAATCCACTGATCTTTAATTCACCGAGTACCTTGGGATTTTTGTCATCCGACAAATCCACTGCAAAGAGCGGATCTGTATTGCGATAAGTAACAAAATAAGCCATATTCCCCAGATAACGCGCCGCATAGATTTCTTCTCCCTGCGCAAGACCTTCAATTTTTCCGGTAAGATTCAGATTTTCATCAAACAGATACAGATTATTTTCTGCTTCTCCACTCACCGCATTCTGACCGGACGTTAACACTCTTAATTTTCCCTCGCATTCATTGACCGCAAATGTATCTGTAACTCTTCCATTCGCAGAAACTGCTCCAACGGCATTCATTTTTCCATCAGAAAGATCAAACTTTGCAATCTGTGTTACTACATCATCCCAATATCCTTTTCTCTGATACAGATAAAAGGCACTTTCACTCACATAAATATCCACATACTGGCTCAAAATCATGGTGTTATCCACAATCTGATCCGGTTTTTTCACATCCACAGAGGATACCAGCAGACTGTTACTCCCACCATCTCCGATATAAATATCTTCTGCCGCCACTGCCGTATCATTTACCAATGGGATCCATCCCCCTGCATTCTCATCCGTGACTGCTTCTTCTTTTGTCTGTTCCGGCAGGCTTACCCTTTTGTTCGTAAAAAGATAAATCATGTCCCCTGTTTTTCTTGATGTCTGATACCTTCCATCCTGCGTCACACACCCGGTTTTTACAGGCTTTTCCGGATCACTGATATTATAGGTAAGAACTTGTGTCTGTGTTCCCTCACTAAAATAATAAAAGCAGTCTTCCGTATAATTTTCTGTATCATCTGCCTGCATTTCCAGTCCGGAATCTTCACTTTCCACGATCACGCTTAAAATATCACCATCCACATACATCTCAAGCACACGGTCGGATGAAGTTTCAGAAATCTGTATTTTTCCGATCTGTTTTAATGCTTTTTTCCGGATATCCGTAATCAATATTTCATTGTGGCTTACCGTGTAAATATAAGAACCATCTGTTTTGACAAAATCGCTCTCATCCACGCCTTCTTTCTGCAGATTTGTCCCGGAATACCGCTGTTTTGCCGTATCTGATGATATATCTGCCGCTGTCTGTCCCTCCTGTGCTCCTGCGCCCTTTATCATCTGTGTACCACCGATTTCTTCCACTCCGTCTACAGCCGCATCCACGGTATCTGATGTGTCATCCATAATATATGTCGCTGCATCACCAGAGTTAGAACTATCTCCCTCCGCAACCGCTATTCCATCTGCTTCCTTTTCCTGACCACTGCCAGAGCAAATTGCATCATAGACCTCTCCATAATTTTTTGCGACTGTATACAAAGATCCTGCATCTTTTTTTTGTGCATTTTTCTCTACGCCTGCAGTCGCTCCATCTTTTAATTCGCTGCTGCCTTCTGATCCTTCATCTGACTTTTGCCCGGATGCCGCTTTTTCTATACCCACCGGCGCCGTCATAAGCCCTGTGCCGCCCCCGGTAACCGCATGGATTCCTCCTGCTGCGCCAATGACAAGCACAAGTGCCGCCGCTGCTACAGCCCCGTAATAAGTGATCCCGCTTCTCCGTTTTACCTTGTTTTTCTGGTTCTCCTTTAATTTTCTTTTGATCTGCTCCGGTTCAATGCTCTCTGGAATTTTTTCCTGTGCGGCAGATTTTTCTATTTTATCTAAAATTTCTTTTTCTGACATAGGCACCTCCATTCTGTAATGAAAAATCCCTTTTTCACTACCTCATTAACTACTGATAGCAATTTATTGTAACCACTCACCCATTTTTTTTAATGCCCGGCTTTCCTTCGAGCGCACGGTATTTTCATTCATATGTAATATTGCAGCGATCTCACGGCTTGTATAGCCTGCGAACTGGTGCATACTGATGATCAGCCGCTCCTCATCCGCCAGTTCAAAAAACAGCTTCCTCACCTGGATACATTCTGTCATCTCCGATCCGGTATCAAGCGCGAGTTCCTCTATATCTTCCATCCCGGTCTCATTTTTACCCGCGTATTCACGCAGTTTATCCTTGCATTTATTGGATAAAATCCGAAATATCCAGCTCTTAAATGCCTCTTCACTGCGCAGTTTCCGGATCGATGCAAACGCATCCGTAACAGCATCGCTTACCGCATCTTCCGCATCGCTCGTATTTCGGAGTGTGTACAATGCAAATCGATACATATCCTTATATATTCCGGCATATAATTCGGCAAATGCATCCACATCTCCGCGTTTTGCCCGCCGCACAAGCTTCATATCATTTTTCATAAAATCCTCATTTCTGAGCAACTTGTTGTGAAGATACGATGAGAATCTCAAATTTTCATCTGCAATCAAAGCTATTTGTTTTTGCTCAGAAACAAATAGCCGTGCGAAAAATAAGCTATCAAGCTTATTTTTCGCACTACTTTCTCCATGGGATCCTGGTTTCATGACAGTTATTTGGGATATCCATTTTTTCTGTCATATATATAGTCCGTAAAAGTGCCTATTCTGTTGCAGAAAAACCCCGAAAATTTTCATTTCCGGGGTTTTTTTAATTGATGTTCTACTTATTTATTATTCTGTTTTAAATACGGAAATCTCCGATTTCAGATCATTCATATTATCACCCAGTGACTGAGCCGTCTGATTCATGGTATCTACATTCTCCTGCAGTTTTGCAGCAACACTCTGAACCAGTTTTGTTCCCTCTGCTGTTTCTGCAATAATATCCGAAATATTCTTTACTGCAGCCAGAGTATCTTCACGCTCTTTATCCGCCTGCTCTGTACTGGATACGATTTCTTTTAACGCATCAAACAGTTTCTGCATGCATTGGTTCATATCATCAAACACTCCAACTACTTCCTGCACTGCCTCTGTCTGAAGTGCAACCATATCCCGTGCCTGTTTTGCATTTTCTACGCTGTTTACAGTCTGATCTGTGATATGAGTTACATTGTTCTGAATTTCTCCGGCTGCCTCTGCAGAATGATCTGCAAGTTTCCTGATTTCCTCTGCAACCACTGCAAATCCTCTTCCTGCTTCTCCTGCTCTTGCAGCTTCGATGGAAGCATTTAAGGAAAGCAGATTTGTCTGTTCTGAAATATCTGTAATTGTCTCTACAAACTCGTTGATAATCTCAGATTCTTTTTTGAGCTCCTCAATACTGGTCTCAACTTTGATTGTTACATCTGTTGTCTTTGTTGCTCGTTCGCCCAGAGTCTGAACCATCTGCATACCATGACTGATCATATTTTCAGCTTCAGAAACCAATCCTTCAACCTGACCTGCAATACTGCTGACATTCTGGATCTCTTCGGAAAGCGTATCTGTTTTTCTTACACATTCCTCTGCATGTTCGGACTGTTTTGTAATGCCATCATTGATCTCATCAATTGCCTGAATGATATTCACGGAATAATCTTTCATAACATTCGATGCCTGACGTACTTCCTGTGCCGATGACTCTAATGTATCGGTTGCTCCGCTTACCTTTTGGACAAGCTTTTTATTATTATTAATCATATGATTTGCAACCACTGCAAGGTTATTAAATTCATCATGACCTTTTACGCTGACTTTTGTTGTAAGATTTCCCTCTGCAACCTCTTCAAGTCTGCCGGAAATGCGTTTCATATTTTTCTGGATTCCGGTACTGATGATAATGCCAATCAGCACTGCAACAACGCACGCAATCAGTACGACTGCAATCGTCACATTGCGGATATCATCTGCCTGTCCATTAACGATCTCCATTGGTACAAGTGCACATACAGCAGCATTTGTACGCTCCATCCTGCTGTAAAAGAACAGATAACTTTTTCCGTTTATGCTAACTTCTTTCGTGGTCTGCTGATCTTCAAGATTATTAAAGAAATCCTGTCCATAAAATACAGTTTCTCCATCTGCTCTTGTACTTTCCTGACCATCCGGAAGTTTTTCTGAAATAATCTCTCTTCCCGACTGTGTCACAAACCCAATAATACTGCCATCTCCCATATCGAGGCTGTCTAAGAACTGCTGGATTGCAGATGCCTTGACATCAATAACAATAAATCCTTTACCTGACTGTGGTGTAGTCTGATATGCCATAATATAATCTGACTGTTTTAAACCAAGTGTATCATCTAATGTATTATGGTAATCAACCCATTCCGGTATTTTTTTTCCATTATCAGAATATCCCAGCATTTCATTCTTATAATCTTTGTAGATACCCATCACTGTTCCGCCTGCCTTTGTGGATAACATCTGGACATCTTCTTCTGTCACAATATGTATATTACTGATAAAGTCATTTCCTGCCTGAGACGCACGAATACTTGATCCAACGCTGTTAATAACCGTTTTTCTCTGAACCGCATCTGTTTCATACAACCCTATCATGTATTTTCCCAGATCCGATTGGAATGCATACTTTAATGCTTCAGCTTCAATAAACGAGTTACTTACGTCTAGATATTGGTTTGCCATATTAATGGTCTGTTCATTGGAATCCCGGAATGTATCATACATACCTGCGGCTGCTTTTTTATAAGAAAATACCCCAACCAAAATTAAAAACAGAATCGGTACCAGAAAACATAAAAAAATCTTCGCACGTATACTGAACAATACACCTTTTTTATTCTCCATGCTTTGCACTTTTGTGCGTTTTAAAGCTTTTTTTGTCCTTTGCTTTTTTACACTTTTCACAGCTGTTTTCATCTTCTTATTGGCCATAATACTAACCCTTTCGAGCAGAATGTTCTGCCTCTTCCCCATGTAATATTTTTAAAATATATACTAGAATATCACAAAAAATAGATTTTAAAAAGTCAATTTTTGTAAATTTATACTTTTTATTGCCTTTTTTGTTTCTTTCTAATTACGAATACAACAAAAGACTTTAGGAAAAACCTAAAGCCTTCTATTTTCAGAGGCGACAATCGGAATCGAACCGATGATAAGGGTGTTGCAGACCCGTGCCTTACCGCTTGGCTATGTCGCCATATAATATTTTTAATGACTCCGACGGGAATCGAACCCGTGTTACCGCCGTGAAAGGGCGATGTCTTAACCGCTTGACCACGGAGCCGGAGTATCATCCGTATAAACAAAAACTATGATTTACCGGATAAAAAAACTCCCCGAGTAGGACTCGAACCTACGACAGCGCGGTTAACAGCCGCGTGCTCTACCAACTGAGCTATCGAGGAATATGAAATATATAACAAAACGACGTATTTGATACGTCATTTATATCATATGCATTGTATGTGGATACCTTCAAAACTTCATACAGAACTCCGATTTTCTTCGAAAGTGGTCATCTCAATTCCGCTTCGCTCCATTTCGATGATTTGCTCCGCAAATCTCAAGCCGTATAAAGAATCAGTTCCGTAAGCACGCTTCCTTCACTGCTTCTTCATCCGCCTTGCCACTTTCTACGCTTTGGTCAAGCCCTCGATCGATTAGTAACAGTCAGCTCCACACGTTACCGTGCTTCCACCTCTGCCCT